>ERZ773045.37-NODE-37-length-69751-cov-5.136091_pt1 | contig 69751 bp, 57 predicted proteins | sample MGYA00580635_ERZ773045 | MGnify/ENA primary metagenome ERZ773045 (study PRJEB29015, sample SAMEA2738115) | human oral metagenome | biome: human oral; feature: human-associated habitat; material: saliva | place: China | collected 2261 ...
CAGGTTTGTGTCCATCGATACTCACCTGCCCTTGGTAATCATTCAATACGCCCGCAAGGATTTTCAGCAACGTCGTTTTCCCACATCCGTTGGGACCCATCAGACCGACGATGTGCCCGGCATCCAGTGACAGCGAATAGTCCCGCAGAGCTGGCGTTTTCCGGTAATGCTTCGTGAGGTGCTCAACGTGGACGAGGCCTTGCCCCGTACACGTTCCGCGCTCAGTTTGTGTGGTCATGAGTTTGCCTCCTTGGCTACTTCTCCGTGGCATCCCAACGTTGATCAATCAGAGCCTGAGCACCTTCAAGATCGATTCCCAGTGAACGACATGCGCGAATGTAGGCATCTACAGCGAGATGTGCGTCGTTCGTCCGCAGAGCATGCAGAGCGCTCTCATCAGTGGCGACAAAGCGTCCTGCGGTCCGCTTCGGGACCGTCAAGCCTTCTTCATCAAGTGCACTCAGGGCTCGCTGAACGGTATTGGGATTGGTGCCTGCCTCGATCGCGAGATCACGCACGGAGGGGATCTTTTCGCCAGGTTTCCACGTACCGTCGGTAATACGACCGCGAAACGAATCAGCTAATTGGATCCAGATTGGACGGGTGTCATCGATGCGCATCGATGTGTCCCTCCTGTCTATCTGTATTAATACACTAATACAGTGCCACACTATCGAAACTGTGTCAACACAGTAATACAGTTTGCTCAGAAGACGAACAACAGCAAACGCCCCGTTGGGAAATCCCAACGGGGCGTTACGGCATTAAGCCATGCATTCAGCCTTTGAAAGGCCGCATTCTACGCATTCACGCAATCGGTTCGGCGTTGATGTGCCAGACCTCGCGAGCGTAGTCACTGATGGTTCGATCAGAGGAGAAACGCCCAGAACGCGTGATATTGATCCAGGCCTTGCGCGACCAAGCTTCCTGATCGCGGTAATCCTGTGCCATACGGTCCTTCGTCTCACGGTAAGAAGCGAAGTCACCCAAGACGTAGTAGACGTCAGCAGGTTCGTATCCCGATTCCAGAAGCGACCAACGCAGATCATGGAACCAACCGGAGTTGGAGTCATCCAAGGTACCGTCGGTCAAAGCATCAATCACACGCTTCAAACCAGGCACGTTCTCATAGTGCCAACGAGGATCGTAGTGGCGACGCAGTTCGGGAAGCTCATCATCGGTCGCACCGAAGATATAAGCGTTCTCCTCCCCCACGGCCTCGAGAATCTCAACGTTCGCACCATCCAAGGTTCCCAAGGTCAGCGCACCGTTCATCATGAACTTCATGTTCGAGGTACCGGAAGCTTCCTTACCTGCCATCGAAATCTGCTCAGAAATATCCGCGGCGGGAATGATGTGCTCGGCGGGCGAAACATTGTAGTTGTGAACGAAAACAACCTTGATGCGGCCATTGATATCCGGATCATTGTTGACCAGATCGGCAATGGTGTTAATCAGCTTAATAATCGCCTTCGCGCGAATGTAGCCGGGAGCAGCCTTCGCACCAAAGATGAACACTCGCTTGGGAACATCCAAAGCCGGATTGTCCTTCATACGGAAGTACAGATCCAAGACGTAGAACGCATTGAGCAGCTGACGCTTGTACTCGTGCAGACGCTTGATCTGGACGTCGTAAATTGCATCTGGGTCGATCTCGACGCCCTCGCGCTCCTTGATCCATGCTGCAAAGTCAACCTTATTCGCATGCTTAATCTGAGCCAAACGAGCATAAAGCTCCGAGTTACCCGCACCCGTGTACTCAGAAAGCGCATCAAGGTCAGTCACCCAGCGATCCGAGCCGGTCACTTCATCCAGAAGCGTTGCCAAGCGCGGGTTGCACTGCTTGAGCCAACGACGCGGAGTCACGCCATTGGTCTTATTGTTGAAGCGCTCAGGCCAAATCGCGTACCACTCTTTGAGCGTCTCACGCTTGATAATTTCAGTGTGCAGCGCGGCCACGCCGTTGATCGAGTACGAGGCGTAGCAGGCGATCCAGGCCATGCGAACCGTGTTACCGGAGACGGGGGCCATGTAGTCAATGGTCGCGCCATCAACACCGCGCTCGGACATGTCAATGCGGAAGCGACGGTCGATCTCTCGGACGATTTCAGAAATACGCGGGAAGAGACGATCGAAGATGTGGATATCCCAGGTCTCCAGAGCCTCAGCCAAAACCGTGTGGTTCGTGTAGGCAAAGGTACGCGAGACAACATCCCACGCATCTTCCCAACCCAGGTCATGCTCATCCATCAGGATGCGCATGAGCTCAGGAATCGCAAGAACAGGGTGGGTGTCATTGAGCTGGATGGCGTTGTACTCTGCAAAACCGCGCAGGTCCGAACCGTGCTCAGCAACGTAGTTATCAACAATGGCCTGCAGCGACGCAGAGCAGAAGAAGTACTGCTGGCGAACACGCAGAACCTTACCTTCAAAGGTCGTGTCATTCGGGTAAAGAACACGGGAGATATCCATGGTGCGCTCGCGGTCGACAATCGCATCGGTAAAGCGCTGCGAATTGAACGCGTCGTAGTCGAACTCTTCCATGGGCTCGGCCTTCCACAGACGCAAAGTATTGACGTTCTGGGTGCCGTAACCGGTAATCGGCATGTCATAGGGGATCGCACGAACGGTCAGATCCGCGTAACGAACAATGCGCTGTTCCTCTTCGCGACGAATGACGAAGGGGTAGCCCTCTTCCATCCAGGGATCAGGGTGCTCGGTCTGGAAACCGTTGTCGAAGAGCTGCTTGAAGAGCCCGTAGCGGTACAAAATGCCGTAACCGGCAACGGGAAGGTCCAAGGTCGCGCAAGAATCAAGGAAGCATGCTGCCAGACGACCAAGACCACCATTACCCAAAGCGGCATCGGGTTCTTCTTCCAGAACCACGGACAGATCCTTGCCCAGCGCAGCCAAGGCCTCGCGCGCCTCGTCAACCATTCCAAGGTTGGAAAGGTTATTGAGCAACGCACGCCCCATGAGGAACTCTGCGGAGAAGTAGTGTTCCATACGACCCACCGAGTAGGTGCGCTCAGTTGCATGCCAGCGATCAGCAATACGATCAATGATTGCCGCCGAAAGGCCCTGCCACGCTTCCATCTCAGTCGAGACGCGTTCTGGGCGTCCGGACACTGCGCGTACCTGGGACTTCAGCTGTTCCTCTAGGGACCGGCTCATAAAATCTCTCCTTGCGATTGACTCAGCACTACCGGTAGCACTGGAATAAGCCTACTGTAGCCCCACAAAGCGGGGCGAGATTAAAAAGATGACGGACTGTCAACCTGACTAGTGAACGATTCCAGCGTTCTTAATAAAGTCGAAAACGCCACCCATGACCAGTTCTGTTGCAATAGCGGCCAAAAGCACACCGGAAATCTTCGTGAGCAACATAATGCCGCCCGTTCCCAGGAAGCGTGAAAGCTCCAAAGCGAAACGCATCGACAGCCAAATCACCACGTGGGTTGCAACAACTGCACCAACAACACCAACAATGGAACCAACTGTGTGAGCCTGTGCCATCGACACCATCACAGCAACAATCGCACCCGGGCCAGCAAGCAGCGGAATCCCCAGCGGGACCAATGCAACGTTCACTGCGTCATCACCGGTATCGGGCTGCTCCATGTCGCTGGAGGTCAGCAATTCCATCGCAACCAAGAACAACAGCACGCCACCGGAAAGTTTCAACGATTCCATTGAAATATGGAGCGCGCGCAAAATCTGCTGCCCAAGGAAAGCGAAAGTAAGGATGACTCCGAAAGACACCAGCGAGGCTTGGAAAGCCGCTTTACGCTGAGCAGTGCGTGACAGCTTGGAGGTCAGCCCCAAGAAGACAGGCATCAAGCCCATAGGGTCCAAAATGACGATCAAAGTCGCAAAAGTCGTCAACAAGACCGTAATGTCCACAACAGAACCGATACTCATGGATGCAGGACCTCTAAAAACGCTTCCTCTTCAAGTTTGTTCAGCACCGACTGATCCGTCAGGTTTTCACCAAGTTGATTCGGCTTTCCTAGGCCGTGATAGTCGGAGGAACCAAATACTTCCAGCTTCAAACGGCGTGCGATCCGCTCCACATCGGCTCGATCCTCTTCGGTATGATCACGATGATCGCGCTCAATCCCGAACAGGCCCGCGTCCTTCATCATATCAATGACTTCCTCGGGCAGAAGCCTTTGGCGAGCCCGCGCGCGCGGATGCGCCAATACAGGGACTCCCCCGGCAGCTCGAACCAGCTCCACAGCATCGACGGGGTCGGGTGCCCAGTGCATGACGTAATACTTACTAGAAGGATGCAGAGTCTGCGCAAAAACGGCACTGCGATCAGGAAAAGCTCCTACTTCAACTAGAGCATCCGCAATATGTGGACGCCCAACCGGTCCATCTTCAGGAGCAAGAGCACGCACCTGCTCCCACGTGATTGGGTAATCCTCTGCGAGGCGTTCAACAATTTTTTGCGCACGCGTGAGACGCGACTCAGTTGCACGAAGCTGCACTGCACGCAGGGCCTCGTTCGCGGGATCGGGAAGGTATCCCAGAAGGTGAACAGTGATCCCCTCACGCGCGCAGGACAACTCGACCCCGCGCACTAAGGACACCCCAGTTCGCTCAACGCAGGCTGCGGCCTCGTCCCAGCCAGCGTAGGTGTCATGGTCGGTCAGCCCCACGACATCCACATGCGCCTGACGCGCTTTCTCCATGAGTTCGGCGGGAGTATCGGTTCCGTCCGAATACGCACTGTGTGTATGAAGATCGATCCTCGTCATGTATTTAGAATACGGTCCGCGTAGCACGGCGCACGGGGAAAGTGAGACCATGACTCTATGACTACGACTGAAACAACCTCCGCGGAGGAAGCACCCGATTCTTTGGCCGAGCGCGTGAATAATCGCTCGCACCGCCCATCCTCAGATGCATTCCGAGAATTCATGGGCTCCCAATGGGGGCCGCGTCCTGATCCGGGTATTACTCGATCGGCCGTTGCCGACTACCTTCCCGCTCGTGCAACTGCAGCCGGAGAGCCCTTCGCCGGTGAACGACTGGTCATCCCCGCAGGCACCTACAAGGTTCGCTCAAACGACTGCACCTACCGTTTCCGCGCATACTCGGCTTTCGCTCACCTGTCCGGTCTTGGGCAAGAACGCGAACCCGATTCGGTGATTGTCCTTGAACCCCTTCCCGAAGGCGGTCACGAGGCGGTGCTGTACTTCAAGCCTCGCACCTCCCGTTCTTCCCAAGAGTTCTACTCTGACTCACGCTACGGTGAGTTCTGGGTAGGTGCCCGCCCCTCCCTCGAGGAAGTTGCAACCGAAACCGGTCTGCGTTGCGAACACATCGATACCCTTCGCGATGCTCTTGCCAAGGACGCGGGAATCGTTCGTTTGCGCGTGGTTCGCAAGGTCGACGAGGCCGTGGAAGCCATGGTCAACGAGGTGCGCATGCAGGCAGGCCTGCCTTTTGGTGGCGACGCGGCCGAAACTGATGACGCTTTGGAAGAGCGTCTCTCAGAAATTCGCCTGTGCAAGGACGAATTTGAGATCTCTGAATTGCGTCGCGCAGTCGAGATCACAAAGGCTGGATTTGAAGATATCCTTCGTTCACTTCCTCGAGCCGTTGGTCACCGCCGCGGCGAACGCGTCATCGAGGGCGCCTTTGGCGCGGTAGCCCGCGAAGAAGGAAACGGCTTGGGCTACGACACCATCGCGGCCTCGGGCAACCACGCGAATACTCTGCACTGGATCGATAACGACGGTCCAGTCAACGATGGCGACCTGGTTTTGGTTGATGCCGGCGTTGAGGTTGATTCGCTCTACACAGCAGATATCACCCGTACCCTGCCCGTCAATGGAACCTTCTCCCCCACTCAGGCGAAGGTGTACCAGGCGGTTTTGGATGCTTGCGAGGCCGCACTTGAGCGTGCCAATCAACCCGGAACCCGCTTCCGCGATGTGCACGATGCCGCGATGAAGGTTATTGCTGCACGCCTTGAAGAATGGGGCCTGCTGCCCGTCAGCGCAGAGGAATCACTTTCTCCCAATGGTCAGCAGCACCGCCGCTGGATGCCTCACGGCACAAGCCACCACCTGGGCCTGGATGTTCACGACTGCGCTCAGGCGCGTCGCGAAATGTACCAGGATGCGCTGTTGGAGCCCGGAATGTGCTTCACCATCGAACCCGGTTTGTACTTCCGCGCCGATGACATGGCAATCCCCGAGGAATTCCGCGGAATTGGCGTGCGCATTGAGGATGATGTTTTAGTGAACGCTGATGGCAGCGTCACCCGAATCTCGGAAGACATCCCGCGCACCATTGCCGATGTCGAGGCGTGGATTGCGAGCGCTCAAGGGCGCGCATAAGCCTGAATGTATAAAAGTGGCCTCGTCCCAGCCGGGACGAGGCCACTTCGCGTATATACGTCAGTTCTGAGGATCCGTTTGCGAGCTTTCGTCGTCGCGATGCTCCGCGCCGGTAGCGCTGGCGTCAGTTTCCGGCAGCTGCGACAGACGCACTCCAAAACGAGGCTTCTCATCGGGACGCGAGCCGTACTCAGTCGGACCACTGCTTTCGCGAACAGGGCGAACTCGACGCGGACGCATCTGATTACCTTCAGTCTTCTGCAGAAGATCGAAAGCTTCGCGAATGCGCTCACTACCAGCAGCCTTCGAAATGATCACCGCATAGCGACCGGCCACTACCTGGGACTGAGAATAAAAGTCCCCTCGACGCCGGCGGATCAGGAACATTGCGGTGCTTAAACAGGAGGTGATCAGGGCGCCCGCCAACATGCAGGCACCTACCCAGACCATCGTGTTTCCCTGATTGACAGAGAGCACGATACCGATCATGGCACCCCACAGCGCACCATTCATCACTGCCTGGGAAACCGCTCGAGCCCAAGTCACGCGCCCGATAATTCGCTCAACCGAATAGAGGTCGGTACCAACCACGCTAACGTTTTCAACCTCAAAGTCATTGTTTGACAAGACCTCAAGCGCTGCCAAAGCCTGATCGTAAGAAGCATAGGAGGCAACTTCGGTGCCGTCAGGAAGGCTTCCACCCCCACGGGTCCGCCGGGTTCCGCTCACAGGTACGCTCATACTTTTCCCTTTCGTATTCTGCCATCGTAGCGAGAACTTGCTTGGCGTGGGCGGGTAAGAAGTTCGCTCTGGGGATAAACTGGCCAAGTGAGCAGTGCACCTATGAACGTCGGAACAACCGGACGCCGAATCTACATCGGCAAGCTTGCCGGTACCTCCGTCTTTGACCCATTGGGCGAGAAAGTCGGTGTGATTCACGACGTTGTCGTGACATTTCGCCTGAATTCGACCGCCAATGTCATTGGCTTCGTCGTCGAGGTAAGCCCCCGAAAACGCGTGTTTCTGCCCTTCACCCGCGTGACGGCAATTGAATCCGGTTCCGTCATCACCACTGGCTTGCTCAATATTCGCTCCTTCAACCAGCGCCCCGTTGAAACGCTTGTCATCACTGAGCTTTTCGATCGCGAAGTCACGATGAATGACGGAAGCGGCGTTGTGAAGATCCTTGACGTCGCTATGCAGCAGCGCCGGCCTCGCGACTGGATCATCTCCACCCTGCACGTCCAGCGCGTCCGCACAACAACTTTGGGCTTCAAACGCGGCGGAACAACCATGACAGTTCGCATCGATGAGGTCTCTTCACTGCTTAAGACCGATTCGAACCAAGCTGCTACCGCCCTGATTCAACACACGGAAGACATGAAGGCTGCCGACCTCGCAGACTTCATTCACGACCTTCCTGCAGAACGACAATTGGCCGTCGCAACAGAGCTCCCCGACTCACGTCTTGCAGACGTACTGGAAGAGCTGGGCGAAGACGACCGTGTCTCGATCGTTTCTCGGCTTGAATCCAAGCGCGCTGCGGACGTTCTGGACGCGATGCAGCCCGACGATGCCGCTGACCTCATGTCTGAGCTTCCCGTTGAAACAGCACAGTCTCTGCTGTCCTTGATGGAACCCGATGAAGCTGCAGACGTTCGCCGACTCATGGCCTACAAGGAATCAACAGCCGGTTCCTTGATGACCACCGAACCGGTCATCTTAGCCCCCGATGCGACTGTCGCTCAGATGCTCGCCTCTATTCGGCGCTCCGATCTTCCGGTTTCCTTGGCCGCAGCTGCATTCATCGCACGACCCCCCTTGGAAACCCCGACGGGCCAATACTTGGGTGCTGTCCATTTCCAGCGCGCGCTTCGCGAACCCCCCCATACACTTCTGGGGACCATCATGGACACCGACCTCGAGAGGCTCTCCCCCGACGCTCACGTCGCGACTGTGACGCGTCTGCTGGCGACATACAACCTGACGGTTCTTCCCGTTGTCGATGAAGACGGACACCTTCTGGGCGCTGTTTCCGTTGATGACGTTTTGGACGAGCTGCTGCCACGTGACTGGCGTGACTGGGATGATGATGTGACCGACCGAGTAATGGCAAGGAGTATTGATGGCTGATCGTCTTGATACCCCCACCGAGCGGAAGTTTAAGCTTTTTCGCCGCCGTTCCTCTGGCGATGGTTTTGGCCAGTTTGCCGAGGCCACCGCCCGTTTCATGGGCTCGCCGAAGTTTATTCTCTACATGACGATTTTCGTCGTCTCATGGATTGCTGCGAATGTCCTTCTTTATAAGGTTTCGGAAAAGTACGCCTGGGATCCCTATCCTTTTATTCTGTTGAACCTTGCCTTCTCAACCCAGGCTTCGTATTCGGCGCCTCTGATCCTTCTTGCACAGAACCGCCAAGATGATCGTGACCGCGTTCAAGCAGAACAAGACCGTCAGCGCGCGGAACGCAATCTTGCCGATACCGAGTATCTGACCCGCGAAATTGCTGGTCTTCGCATTGCGCTGCAAGATGTTGCAACACGCGACTTCGTCCGCTCTGAACTGCGCGATATGCTCAACGATCTGCGCGAGGAGCTTGAAGAGCGCGACGAACGATTTGCACAGCTCAGCGCTCAGGCAAATACGGACCAAGCAGAAGATTCTGCGGATCTGTCTACTCCGCTTCACGCCGACAGCTAAACCAGTCTGCGCAAACCGTTGCTGGGTCATAGGATTGACACCATGACTTTGACCTCGCAGAACGTTCTTGATGCCCTGTCGACTGTTATCGACCCCGAAATTCGTCGTCCAATTACCGATCTCAATATGGTCGATGCCATCAATATCGATGGCTCAACGGTTTCGGTCACGATCTTGCTGACGACAGCGGGGTGCCCTCTGCGCACAACGATCTCAGACGACGTGAATAAGGCTCTCAGCGCCCTTGATGGCGTAACGGATGTCAAGGTCACCATGGATGTCATGAACGATGAGCAGAAAAAAGCTCTTCGTGAGAAGCTCAACGGCGGTCGCCCCGAGCGCGAAATTCTGTTTGCACGGCCCGATTCTCTGACACGCGTCATTGCCGTCACCTCAGGAAAGGGCGGCGTCGGCAAGTCCTCAATGACCGCAAACCTTGCCGCTGCAATGGCTCGCCAAGGCCTCAAGGTCGGCGTAATGGATGCCGACATCTACGGTTTCTCAATTCCTCGAATGCTAGGAGTGAGCCACGATCCTCAGGTCATTGACGGAATGATTATTCCGCCTTTGGGAGCCGAAGGTGTCAAGGTCGTTTCGATTGGCATGTTCGTCCCCGATGGCCAGCCCGTCATTTGGCGTGGCCCCATGCTGCACCGCGCACTTCAGCAATTCCTTGCAGATGTTTTCTGGGGCGACCTTGATGTGCTGCTCATCGATATGCCTCCCGGCACCGGCGATGTTGCAATTTCGATCGCACAGCTCCTGCCCAATGCTGAAATTCTTGTTGTGACAACTCCGCAGATTGCTGCAGCCGAGGTCGCTGAGCGCGCCGGTTCCATTGCAACTCAGACTGATCAAAAGGTCATCGGTGTCATTGAGAACATGTCCTACCTCCCCCAGCCTGACGGCTCCAAGTTGGAGATCTTCGGTCACGGTGGCGGCCAGTCTGTATCTGATCGTTTGAGCGCTCAGCTCGGCTATCCGGTTCCACTTCTGGGACAGGTTCCGCTGGACATTTCACTGCGCGAAGGCGGGGACGCAGGCGATCCCGTTTCAACACACGAAGGTCCAGCTGCGCAGGTCCTCCAAGAGCTCGCTGGAAAGCTTGCTCACGCCTCGCGCGGACTTGCGGGACGCCCGCTGGGTGTCGCGCCCCTGAACAAAACCATTTAATTCAAGGAATCGCCGCCACCATGGCGCGTAGTCATCAAGTTGACAAGGGTTGTGCGTAACCTATGAGACATAGGTACACGAGTGCGGAGGAAAAGATGGCGTCAGATAAAGCCTTGAGTTGGGTTTTCGCAGAAGAATTCGTCGAAGAAAACGAGCTTCTTGCCCAAGCTCGCGAGGCTGCCACCGATTTGGGTGCTGATCCTGTCTCAACCGGAGTTGGCGCAGCCCTTCGTCTTCTGGCTGCAACCTGCGGCGCAAAAGCGGTTCTGGAGATTGGTACGGGTGCCGGTGTTTCTGGTCTCTGGCTGCTCCAAGGTATGTCTCCAGATGGAGTTTTGACCACTATCGATCAAGAGGTTGAATTCCACAAGCACGCGCGCCGCGCCTTTGCGGCAGCTGGGATTCCCTCCCAACGCACCCGCCTCATTGCCGGTCGAGCACTGGATGTCCTGCCCCGTATGGCTGCCCGCGGTTACGACATGATGGTGATCGATGCCCCCAACGCTGAAATCCCCGATTATTTGGATCATGCGCTCCGTGTCCTCCGCCCGGGCGGACTGATCGTGATCGTCCACGCTCTCTGGCATGACCAGGTTGCTGATCCCGCGCAGCGCGATGAGCAAACCGTCATGATGCGCGAGATTGCAAAGGTTCTGGGATCTTCCGAGGAGTTCATTCCCGCGATGCTCCCCGTTGGCGATGGCCTTCTTGCTGCAGTCAAACGACGCTGAGCCAGGCCGTTTCTTCTTCCCTGCTTCTGGTGCCCGTAGATCTCGTTCTCGCGATCTACGGGCACCGATCTTGATGATTCCCTCTATCCGACTCACTTCGTATGTCTCACTTACTGGTACCGTTGGCGCCCCCGAGCACCCCGCATTAGTATGAAAAACATGTTTGGTACTTCAGCATCGCAGATGTGGTGGTGGCTCCCCTAAGGGCGGGCCTCCTTTGACGTACCTGGAAATGATCAAGGCTCGCTCATGTGGCGGGCCTTTTTCGTTGCGTTGGCCCGCCGAGGGCAAGGGATAGGAACACAATGACACACGCAGACACACCCCACGTGATCTCGCGAGAGGTGCGCTACCACCCAGACGGCGGCAAGCTTTTGGCTTACCTGTGCGACAAGGGATTGGTCCCCCAATCGGCCTCGGGTCACCCAACACGAGTCGTCCTGTTGGATAGCGCCGATATCGCTTCGAAGCAGCACCTCACCACCATTGCAGTTCTTGATACTTCCGCGTCGATTCAATGCGATGGAGACTTCGTACGCGTCACCTCAACCAATCCGGTTGATGGCCAAAGCGCGCTCAATCAGGTCTGCGAGGCTCTCCCGAACGCTCTGCGCGAGCGGAAGGACACGCATGCTCTCTTTGAGCTCCCTTCCCTCCGCGAAGACGAGGCCGATGAGGAAACACGCTTGAAAGAGCGCGCAACCATGGAGCCCTTGCGAGTTCTTACCGATACTCCCATCGATCACCCGCACCTGCCTTTGGTCGCCGGAACCGTTTCTTTCGATTACCTCGCAACATACGAATCCCTACCTTATGTCGAACAGGGATTTAATTCCTGCCCTGATTACCTGTTCTTCCTTGCGCGAATCATCTTGGTCGTCGACCATCCTTCGCAAAGCGCCAACATTGTCGGAGCCTCACTCGACCGCGAGTCTCTTGAGCAGCAAATCGATGCGCTTGCCCAGGCTATCGACCACGCCCCGCTGTCGACCGAGACTCCCACGGCCTCGGAAATGAAGATCGATCCTTCATCGCAGCCTCTTATTGCACGCCCAACCATCTCTGATGATGATTTTGAGGCTCTGGTTACGACCATGCAGGAGCACATCGCTGCTGGCGACATCTACCAGGTCGTTCCCTCGCGTGGTTTTATTGCGGATTGTCCGAATGCACTGAGAAGCTACCGCTTTTTGCGAGATGAGAATCCCAGTCCATACATGTTCTATATCGGCGCGGACGACTTCGAGCTTTTCGGTGCATCTCCGGAATCCTCGCTACTTCATTCAGCAAAGGACGGAACGGTTGCAATTCGTCCGATCGCCGGGACACGCCCTCGAGGGTTTGCCCCCGACGGCAGCATCGATCACGAACTAGATATCCGCTTGGAACTTGAATTGCGTTCGGATGCGAAGGAAGTTGCCGAACACGTCATGCTCGTCGACTTGGCACGCAACGATGTCGCGCGCGTTTCACAACGAGGAACTCGTCGCGTTGAACAGCTCTTGCGCGTCGACCGATATTCTCGAGTCATGCACCTGGTCTCTGAGGTCAGCGGCACTCTGGCAGAAGATCTGCACCCCTTGGATGCTTTCCGCGCCTCGATGACCATGGGAACACTGACGGGTGCTCCAAAGCTTCGTGCGGCAGAGCTCATTCGCAACTACGAAGGCAAACGCCGCGGTTCATACGGTGGTGCTGTTGGTTACCTTCGAGGCGACGGAGAACTTGATACCTGCATCGTCATCCGTTCGGCATTCGTCAAGGATGGACAGGCAATCGTGCAGGCCGGAGCCGGAGTCGTTGCAGATTCTGTCCCCGCTCGTGAGGCTGAAGAAACCGTCCACAAGGCAAGCGCTGTTTTGCGCGCTTTGGCCGCCTCAACCGGTCGCCCCTTGACTATTTCCTCAAATGCGGAAGAAAGCGAGTTCTAAGATGCGCGTGATTTTCTTGGATAACCGCGATTCTTTCGTCTATAACTTGGTGGATTTAACCGCCCGCGAGGCCGCAGTGCAGGTCTTCCGTAATACGACCCCAACATCAACGCTTCTCAAGGCACTTGTTCCCACCGAGGCCGAGCGCGCTGCGGGAGCGCGTCCTCTCTTGATTCTTTCCCCCGGTCCGGGACATCCCCGAGGCGCAGGAAACATGATGGACATCCTTGAGGTGGCCCTCCGCGAGAATATCCCAACCTTGGGGATTTGCCTGGGATTCCAAGCAATGGTCGAGGCCTGTGGGGGCATCGTCGGCCCAGTAGGGGCAACCCATGGGCGCACCGACCGCATTGAGCTTACCGAGGCCGGCATTGAAGATCCTGCCTTCTCCTCAATTGCAGAGGCGCCTCGTCCCGGTGATGATGCTGAGCACGGATATATTTCCGTTGCTCGTTACCATTCTCTGGGCACGCGTAGTCTTCCCGATGCTTTGGTTTCCTTAGCACACACCCGTGATGGGATTGTCATGGCTGCGCGTCACCGCAGTGCACCGTGTATCGGTCTGCAATTCCACCCAGAATCGATCCTAACTCCGGCTGGGCCACTTCTTTTGCGTGCTCTGCTGACTGACCTAACCCTATCCACCGCTACTAATTCAAGGAATTGACATGAGTGAGTCCTTTCTGCGCCGCGCATTGAACGGTCACGTATTAGACCAGGAACAGGCACGTTCCGTTTTCGAGGAGATGTCACGCGGGGAACTCAGCGAAATTGAAATCGCAGCTTTCCTTGGAGCGCTTCACGCGCGCGGTGAACAACCCAGTGAAATTGCGGGTGCTGCGGAAGCTTTCCGCTCAGCAGCGCAACACTTCACAACAACGGCCCCCGACGTCATTGACGTCGTCGGAACGGGCGGTGACGGTGTCGGGACAATCAATATCTCAACGGCCTCGGCTTTCGTTGCGGCGTCCATGGGGCTCAAGGTTGCCAAGCATGGTAACCGAGCGGTCTCCTCGAAGGCGGGAGCCGCAGACCTTGTTGAGGCTGCAGGTATCCCCCTAGACCTCTCCCCCGCCTCTTCAGCGACGCTCTTGGAACGCACCGGTTTCTGCTTCTTATTTGCACAGAAGTATCACCCGGCGATGCGCTATGTTGCACCCGTGCGCGGCGCTTTGAAGAACCCGACAATCTTTAATCTCATCGGCCCCCTAGTAAACCCTGCACCACTGTCCTACCAGGTACTAGGGGTCGGTAAACCTGAACTTCTCGATGTCGTTGCGAAGGCCTTGGCATCCTTGGGCTTAAAGCATGCGCTGGTAATTCACGGTAGCGGTACGGACGAATTCGCTGTCCATGGCCCCACCGAGATCCGCGAGATCACCCAAGAGGGTATTGCGTCATTTACCCTGACCCCTGAAGAGCTGGGAATTACTCCTGCTCCACTCTCAGAATTGGTCGGTGGGGATGCAGAAGAAAACCTGCGTCTGATCTCAGAGATCTTCGCCGGAAAGGGTGCGCCAGCCCAACGAGAGGCCATCGCTGCGACAAGCGGTGCGATGCTCTATCTGGCGGGCAAGGCGAAATCTTTGAACCAAGGAACTGAATTGGCACTGTCTCAACTCTCCAGCGGCGCCGTCGCCTCCCACCTTGACACCATCGTTTCAACCGCACGCGAATTGAAAGAGCAGGAGAATCAGTGAACCAGCCGTCTTTCTCTCCCATTTCCACGCGATTGCGCGAAACCGGGACCGTCCTTGATTCGATCGTCGCTCAGCGTCGGACGCGTCTTCCTGAATTGCACGAGACCTACGGACACATCGATCCCCTGACGCTTCCTCGCTCAACGCGCTCTTTTGAGGACGCACTACGCACGCGTCGTTACGACGAGAAGGAAGGCGTCCAGCCCCGTCCCAGCGGTCCGGCAATCATCATGGAGTGCAAGTCCGCTTCACCAACTTTGGGCACAATTATCGAGGGTGCATATTCTCCACGTCTCTTGGCTCGTGCCTACTCGCGCTACGCCGCAGCGGTCAGTGTATTAACAGAGCCCGACCGTTTTAACGGTAATTTCACTGATCTCGATGAGGTTAGAGATGAGGTTAACCAGCCTGTCTTGTGCAAGGACTTCATCATCGATCCCATTCAGATCACGGCTGCTCGCTCTCACGGGGCAGATGCGATCCTACTGATGCTGTCCGTTTTGGACGATGAGGACTACACAGAACTTTCCTTGGCAGCACATCGCCTGGGATTGGACGTCCTCACCGAAGTTGACAGTGAAGAGGATATGCGCCGCGCTCAGCGCTTGGGCGCACGCATTATTGGCATCAACAATCGCGACCTGCGCACGCTTCAGATCGACATCACCCGCACGCAGAAGCTGGCTCCCCTTGCCCCACAGGGAGCAGTGATCGTTGGCGAGTCTGGCGTTCATTCGCGCGATGATGTGCTGACTCTTGCCCCTTACGTCGACGCGCTGTTGGTTGGCTCCTCGCTCTCGGGATCGGATGATCCCGCGCAGGCAGCTTGGCAGATCACAGGCGGCCAGCCCAGTGCCGGCCATAACTTCCTCGAAGAAGTTGCGCTGCACACCTCGTGGAGGCCCTACTCCAGTGAGCGCCTCGGCGCAAAGACAGAGGGCACAAACAACGAAGAAACTCCCGAGCGCCCAACGAAACTTTCTCCCTACTTCGGACAATTCGGCGGACAATACGTTCCCGAGCTTCTGATCCCCGCGCTGGACCAGCTTGAAGAAGCCTTCGTCCAGGCAATTGACGACCCAACCTTCATCGAGGAGATCAATACTCTTCTCCATCAGTTCCTGGGACGTCCCACCCCCGTCACAGAGCTACGCAACCTTCCCGGTGGCGGCGCTCGGATCTTCCTCAAGCGTGAAGATCTGGTCCACGGAGGCGCACACAAGGGTAATCAGGTCCTGGGACAGGCTCTGCTGGCTAAGCGCATGGGTAAGACGCGCATCATCGCTGAAACCGGAGCCGGCCAACACGGGACCGCAACCGCAATGGTGTGCGCGCTCTTGGGATTGGAATGCACGATCTACATGGGCGCGGTCGATGTTGTTCGACAGGCCCCAAACGTCGAGCGCATGGAACTCATGGGTGCAACTGTTGTCCCCGTGACCGCGGGCAGTGGGACTCTCAAGGACGCCGTTAACGAGGCCCTGCGCGACTGGACAGCGACCTTTAAGACCTCGCACTACCTCTTGGGAACCGCGGCCGGCCCGCATCCCTTCCCCACGATGGTTCGCGAATTTCACCGTATTATTTCAACCGAAGCCCGTGCCCAGATCCTCGCGCAAACCGGCTCACTCCCCGACGCGGTTATTGCCTGCGTGGGTGGAGGCTCGAATGCAATCGGCATGTTCGCTGACTTTATTGACGAGCCATCTGTTGCACTCTACGGTGTTGAACCTGCGGGCGAGGGGCTGAATTCCGGACACCACGGCGCGGCAATTCATGAGGGTAAGGTCGGCGTTCTTCACGGCGCGCGCTCCTACCTCATGCGCACTGACGAGGGACAAGTCGAAGAGTCCTATTCAATTTCCGCCGGCTTGGACTACCCCGGTGTCGGTCCACAGCACGCCTACTTAGCTGCGAGCGGCCGCGCTCACTACGTGGGAATTACCGATGACGAGGCCGTCAACGCCTTCATCGAGCTCTCGCGTCATGAGGGAATTATTCCGGCAATGGAGTCCTCTCACGCCTTGGCTTACGCTCTCAAGATGGCGCGTGAGCTCACGGATACGGGCCACACCGAGGGGCTCGAGACACGCGAGGGACACGTCCCCACACTGCTTGTGTGTCTATCCGGCCGAGGCGATAAGGACCTCGACCAAGTCCGCGAGCGCTTGGGAGGCTCCTTCTCTAGGGACGGAGCCGTTGCCCGTGCCGCTGAGCTTGTTGCACAAGAACGCGCCGGTTCTGGAACCCATAGGACTCATTCCTACGATCTGGGTTCATCTAAGGAGGAACGATGACTCGCTACGCATCAATGTTTGAGCGCTGCGCCGCACAGGAACGCGGGGCAATCGTCCCCTTCGTTATGCTGGGTGACCCCACTCCTTCATCTTGCGAGGCCATCATCGAGGCACTCATCGCCGATGGCGCAGATGCTCTGGAGCTTGGGATTCCCTTCTCAGATCCGGTCGCAGACGGCGTTGTTATTCAGGAAGCACACCTGCGGGCCCTTCAGGCCGGTACTGCTATCGATGAGTGCTTCCGGATCCTTTCTCGCATTCGCGACTCACACCCCGATCTCCCCATCGGCCTGCTGGTCTACGCGAATGTGCCCTTCTCCATTGGGGTTGATCGTTTCTATGAGCTCTGTGCGCAGGCGGGAGTCGATTCGGTACTCATTCCAGATCTCCCGATCCGCGAGGGGCATCCATTTGGAGAAGCAGCACTCAAGTCGGGGATCGACAGCGTGTACATCGCTCCCCCATCGGCCTCGCCTCGCACCCTGAGCGACGTCGCGCACTCTGCACGCGGCTACGTCTACGCGGTCTCTCGCGTGGGCGTGACGGGCGCTGATCACGAGGCCTCGACCGTGGGATTGCACGAGGCCGTGGCAAAGCTTCGTGAGGAAGCGGCAGCTCCCGTTCTCTTGGGTTTTGGAATTTCGCGACCCGAACACGTGCGTGCCGCACTCCAAGCGGGAGCAGATGGCGCGATCTCGGGTTCAGCGATCGTGCGCATTATCGCCGAGCACGCGGCAGAAATCGCGGAAGAGGAGAAGGACGGCACTCGCGATGCGCTGAACGAAACTCTTCTGCGGCTGGGTGAGTTCTTCACGCCGATGTACCAAGCGACCCTCAATCACGGAAACAACTGAGTCGTGGATATTCTTCCCGCCCTTGATATCGCCAATGGCCGGGCCCTCACGCACCGTAGACCTGACGGAGGTGAGGACTCGACCAGTGCTGATCCCTGTGAGGTTGCGCGTTCCTTCGTCGCTCAGGGTGCTCGCTGGATTCATCTGGTCGATATTGATGCGGCCTTTGAGCGAGGAAGCAACTCAGATGTGCTTTCTGAGGTAATTTCTGAGCTTGACGGATCTGGAGCATCCGGCTCAGGCAGGCACACCCCTGAATGCCGCATCGAGTGGTCTGGTGGTGTACGCAGCGGGGAGGATATCGAAGCAGCGCTTCAGGCAGGTGCTGATCGCGTCAATCTGGCTTCTCAAGCCTTGGTTGATATCGATCGGGTCCGCACCTTGATCGCTGAGTTCGCCGGGCGCCTCAACATCTGCATTGACGTAGAGGGCGATCGAATTCGTCCACGAGGCGTTGATAGGGACGCGGGGAACCTCTGGGAAGTCTGCCCCGCTCTGGATCAGGCGGGTGTGCAGCGCTACATCGTCACCGAGCGCCAACGAGACGGGGCACTGATGGGACCGCCCGTAGACCTACTCAGAGATCTACGGGCGAAAACACCTACGCTTCTGGTTGCCTCAGGAGGAATCCGTCATGTCGAGGATATCCACACCTTGAGGCGTGAAGGTTATCTGGATGGAGTGATTGTTGGCAAGGCTCTCTATGTCGGGAGTCTGACTCTTGAGGAAGCCCTGAGTGCCTCACAGAGCGTTAGCTAAGGCCTGAGCCAGTTCCTGTGCTTCGTCAGCGCTGAGTTCGATGACCAGACGGCCACCGCCTTCGCTGGGGATACGCATGACAATCCCACGACCCTCTTTTTCTGCCTCGAGGGGACCATCTCCGGTTCGCGGCTTCATAGCTGCCATGTTCGTTTCCCTTCTGAACGCCGGGTATTAAATACCGCTAAAAACACATTTATTCTACCGAGAATGGCGTAATTTAGTAAGGTATTGAATTATTTGTGTCCAATTACTATTTCCACAGCTTCTTCGGGGCTATCGACCACGTGCAAAAGTTGAGGGTCATTACTTGAAAGCATTCCCGATTCCTTCATGGTCGAGTTAATCCATTGAACTAATCCACCCCAGTAGTCGCGCCCAACCAAAACGATCGGGAAGGAATGCACCTTACCGGTTTGCACCAAGGTTGCCGACTCAAACAGCTCATCCATGGTGCCGAAGCCACCCGGCATAGCGATAAAGCCCGAAGAATACTTCATGAACATGGTCTTGCGGGCAAAGAAGTAACGGAAATTAATTCCAACATTTACCCATTCATTCATTCCCTGCTCGTGGGGAAGTTCGATTCCCAAGCCGACGGAGGTTCCTCCCGCTTCCCACGCGCCCTTATTGGCCGCTTCCATAATTCCCGGTCCACCACCGGTAATCACAGCAAAGCCCGCCTGAACCAATAGGGAGCCAATAGAGCGCGCACGCTCCCAATCTTCGCTTCCAGCAGGGGTGCGAGCCGAGCCGAAAACCGACACTGCCGGACCCAACTCGGCAAGCGCTCCAAAACCTTCGACGAACTCCGACTGGATACGAAGCACCCTCCAGGGGTCCTCGTGCAGCCAATCCGCAGAGGACTGGGGGCGCAGTAGGCCGGTATCGGATGTTTCGCGAGGGATCTTTCCTCCGCGAAGGATCACCGGGCCTCGACGATAGGAGGAATTCTGGTGTGCGTGTTCCATGGGGGTCCTTCACTTACGGGGAGAAATCAACAGGGGATCAAATTGAGTCGTGATCACAAGGCTGCCAGTGAGCAGCTGCTGGCGCATCGATGCCAAGGAGTCTTTGAGCTCGGGGGTCATGAGTGCCTCATGAGCAGCGAAAGGAGCCAGCGTCACGCCGTTATTATCAAGAGAATCGATGACCGCATTCGTTGAGAAATCGCTTCCTCGTGCGGAAGTAATAGCCTCGGTCACATGGTCCTTTGTGGTCGTAGTGACCGCGGTAATGACCTGGGGAAGATCGCTGGGAAGATCATCACCCATCCACACCACGCGCTGGGCCGAGTTATTTCCAGCTGCCTCAAGTGCTTGGAGCGCACCTTGGTTCCCACCATCTGCGAAGGGAACCAAAATATCCGCACCCGCAGCAAGCGCCTTGGACGCTGCGTCCTTAATGCTTGCCGGATCATCGTTACCGGTGAAGGTTCCGCGCATGCGGGTGGTATCCCATCCTTCAAAGCGGATCGATGTCCCATATGAGAGGTTGTAGGCGTCAACTCCCTGCGCAAAGGCATCCATGAGTGCTTGGCGTTCGCTAGTTTCAACCCCACCAAATCCGGCAATGGTTCCGGTCGTCGTCAAACCGGCGGAAGCATAGCCAGCCATATAGGCGCCCTGGGTTGCGCGCGAGACAACAGCCTTGCCATTACTGAGCTCAACAGTCTTATTTGCTGATTCGAATCCAGAATTAACGGTAATAAAGCGAACTGATGAGTTTTTCTTTGCCGCCTGAGTGATGGCCTGGGTCATTCCCTGGCCTTCGGAGACAACAATGGTGCATCCGCCCTTGAGTAGGGCATCCAATTCACCTTCGCCGGTGGCAAATTTTGCCTCCCCTCCGATTTCCGAGGCCGCCTGCGAAATTGCCCGTTTCGCCGGAGTCTGCGAGGTCGCATTATCCCACCCAGCTGCGTCAGAAATTCCGCACAGTTGAGTTTGAGCATGTGAGGCAGGGGCTGAGGAGCAACCAGCAAGGAGAAGCAGCAAAGCGCTTGTTGCTGCACATAGGTAGGCACGCGTGTGTCGAGTCATGCTCTTCATCCTAAAGGAGTTCTTCCTCTCCGCTCTGCGTCAACTGGTCAACCACGTGTTTCACGTCCTGCGCGCGATTACGGTCAACAACCAAGATTGCGTCCTCTGTAGCAATGACAGCCATATTCGGCGCTCCAACCACAACAATCTTTTGGCCGGTCAAAGATCGGACGAATGAACCAGGAGAGTCAATCCGAAGGGCCTGACCTTCAGAGCTAATCTGCGCAAGCGCATCAAAATCGCCTACATCGGTCCAGCCCATATCCGTCGCAGGAACAACGGCCACTCCCCCCTCGGCGGCAAGCGGTTCGGCGATGGCGTGATCGATGGCAATCTTCGTCAGTGCGGGCCATTCGTCGCTGAGCGTCTTGGCAAAGCTCTCACTTCCCCAATGGCTTCCAATCGCGCTCAGATGCGTATCCATATCGGGGTGAAAACGCCTCAGTGCACGAGCAAAAGTCCCTGCGGTCATGATGAACATTCCAGCGTTCCACAGGTAGCCCTGTTCGCAGTAACGCTTCGCGGTCTCTTCATCCGGTTTCTCAACGAAAGAGCGCACGATAGATCCCTTTTCGGCAGACTCCTTCTCAAAGGTTTCTCCCGGGGCGATGTAGCCATAGGCCGTTGAAGGGGTCAGCGGCTTGAGGCCAATCGTGACAACGTAGCCCTTCTGAGCAACTTCCAGCGCACGTTCTACGCAGTCAAGAAGAACCTGAGGATGGGTAATCGCATGGTCGGCCGCGAAAGAAGCAATTGGAGCCTCGTCACCAAAGCGCTGGCGAATGACATAAGCCGCCAAACCGATAGCGGGCATCGAATCGCGTCCTTGAGGCTCGACAAGAACAGTGACATCAAGTCCCTGGGGGATCTGAGCACGAACGGCTTGTTCATGTGCACGCCCCGTGACAATCGTGAAAGAAGCGGCAATTGGAGCCAGACGGTCAATGGTCTCTTGGAGCAAGCTCTTTCCACTCATGCGAAGGTCAAGCAGAAATTTCGGCCGATCCTTACGCGACAGTGGCCACAGCCTAGAGCCCACTCCCCCGGCGGGAATAATGACGTGAAGTCGATTCATAGTTCTCAGTGTAATAAAAAGGGAGGCTTGCCAAACGGCAAGCCTCCCTGAAGCGAAGTGAGATCACTCAGCAGATTCTTCAGCAGCCTCGGCGGGTGCTTCCTCTTCCTCTTCTTCGACCTCGACGACCTCTTCGGAAACCGTGACAACGACGGTCTCGGGATCGAGCTCGGAGACGATGCCCTCGGGGAAGGTCACATCAGCGACGCGAACGGCAGTGCCGGCCTCGATACCGGTGATGTCAACCTCGATGGACTCGGGGATAGCGGTGGCGGGAGCCTTGACCAGCAGTGCGAACTCTTCCTGAGTGTACTGGGTGCCGGGGGCGGGCTCACCGATGATCGAGACGGGAACCTCAACGTCGACCACTTCGCCGGCCTTGACGGCCAGGAAGTCTGCGTGGAGCAGATCGCGGGAGACGGGGTGACGCTGAACTTCCTTCACCAGAGCAAGCTGCTTCTTGCCCTCGATGACCAGATCAAGCAGAGCGTTCTTCTGGCCACGGACAGCCAGGAAGAGCTCGTGAGCGGGGAGATCAACGTGAACGGGCTCGCCACCGTGACCGTAAAGGACACCGGGGACCAGGCCTGCGCGACGTGCGCGACGTGCTGCACCCTTACCAAATTCAGAACGGGTCTGTGCGACCAGCGTGGGGTTGCTCATGAGAGCCTCCTTCAAATAGTTCATTCCACGCACCGGCGCTAGGAATCTGAAGGATAACCCTACAGAAAGCCCTGTCGATAACGGCGCTTTCGCGCCCTCGCCGGAGCAACCTAGCCAGAATAGCGCGTTTTAAGGCCTCAGGCGACCCCATCAAAGAGAGATGTGACCGATCCGTCGTCGAAAACCTCGCGGATTGCACGTGCAAGCAGCGGAGCAATCGGCAGGATTGTCAGATTATCGAAGCGCTTCTCAGGTGCAATGGGCAGGGTGTCAGTAACGATCACTTCCTGGGCACCGCATTCGGAAAGACGCTGAGCTGCAGGATCGGACAAAATACCGTGGGTTGCAGCAACGATGACAGACGAGGCACCCGCGTTCATCACAACCTTAACGGCTTCGGAAATGGTACCGGCGGTATCGATCATGTCATCGACCAGCACACACTGCTTGCCCGCAACATCACCAACGACACGGTTAGCAACAGCGACATTGGGGCGGGTGGTATCACGAGTCTTGTGGACAAAGGCCAGAGGGCATCCACCCAACTTTGCTGACCATTTCTCTGCGACACGAATACGACCGGCATCGGGCGAGACCATGCAGACATTGGACAAATCAACGCGCGAGCGCACGTACTCAACCAGGACGGGCATTGCCCAGAGGTGGTCAACCGGACCATCGAAGAAGCCCTGTTCCTGTGAAGCGTGCAGGTCAACGCTCATGATGCGATCTGCACCTGCCGTCTTGTACAGATCAGCAATAAGGCGGGCAGAAATAGGTTCGCGCCCCAGGTGTTTCTTATCCTGGCGCGCGTAGGGGTAATAGGGGGCGACTGCGGTAATGCGCTTGGCCGATGCTCGCTTCGCTGCATCGATCATCAAGAGCTGTTCCATCAGCCACTTATTCACTTCACCGGTATGCGATTGCAGGACGAAGACATCCGCACCACGTACTGATTCGTTAAAACGAACGTAGGTTTCCCCACTGGCAAAGTCATACGCGGTCGTCGGAGAAACTCCGCAACCTAACTCTTCGCCAACCTGCTGGGCGAGTTCAATGTGTGCTCGACCCGATACAAGAACCAGACGCTTTTCACCGCTGGTTACCAGCCCCGTCATGCGGTATGTCCCTCCCGTTTATGCGGACTTTTTTCGTCGAGCAGTAACCTTATTCACCGTTCGATCGAAGTAAAAGGCGTTACTATCGTATCGCCTTCTAGGCGTGTGTTACTGACCCAGGCGGCAGGTACTCGGCACCCCGGCCCGACCTGCGCATTCGTCAGTGTTGTTCCCGGGCCAATTTCACAGCCCGTGGCGATCTGGGTACGACCGCGCAGAACAGTATTGGGATAGATCGTCGTATCCGCATCAATGCGGACGTCACATTCGATCCACGTGCTTGAGGGATCCACAATGGAAACGCCTGCACGCATATGTTCCACGCAGATCCTACGGTTCATTTCTGCGGCCAATTCAGCAAGCTGGACCCGGTCGTTGCAGCCCTGCGCCATCCATTGATCGTCAAGAACAACACCGTTTGTTACGCGGTCCGCCTGATATGCCTGAGCAAGGACATCCGTAAGGTAAACCTCACCCTGATTGTTATTGGTCCCGACGTGCATCAAGGCATCACGCAGGAATTCACCATCAAATGCGTAGATCCCGGCATTAATTTCGCGGATCTGACGCTCTGCTTCAGATGCATCTTTTTGTTCGACAATCCGGCAGACATCACCGCTGGCATCATCGCGGATGATTCGCCCGTAGCCGGTGGGATCATCGACAATTGTCGTCAGCACTGAGACTGTTGCGCCGCGCTCATCGTGAGAGCGAACAAGAGCATTCAGGGTATCTGCATCAAGCATGGGGACATCGCCATAGGTCACCAAGATCGTGCCCGAAAGACTATGACCGCGGCGCAAAAGTTCGTCGAGTGCACATTGCACCGCACGACCGGTTCCGGGAATATCATCCTGGTCTGCAATGATCACATCGGGGTTATTGCGCAGGATTTCAGCAGCGACGAGTTCACGCTGGTGACGGACAACCGCAACAAGATGATCGGGGCAAGTCCCCGCAGCTGCGTGCAGCGCGTGACCAATCATTGAACGCCCGACAACTGGATGAACAACCTTGGGAAGGGAAGACTTCATTCGGGTTCCGGCGCCGGCGGCCAGAACAATCACTGCTGTGGGAGTAGTCATGTCGCCCTTTCACGTGCGCTCATTCTGAGCTCCGCCCCTAGGATTCGAACCTAGACTAAAGGCACCAAAAACCTCTGTGCTGCCGTTACACCAAGGCGGAAGGACACATAGATTGTGCCATAAACACACCGTGTTATGCCATCTAGAACCTATGACACGGTGTGAGTGTACGGTTAAGACATGGCCGAGAAGCGGATGAGAATGAGCGCTTTTGCGCGTCGCGAGCAGCTGGTTGCTGTGGGACGTGCGACTTTCGCCTCAAAAGGATTTGACGGCACCAGTGTCGAGGAAATTGCCGCTCACGCAAAGATCTCAAAACCCGTTATCTATGAGCATTTCGGGGGAAAAGAAGGCCTCTACGCCGTCATTGTGGACCGAGAAGTCCAGGCACTCATGAGCGCATTGGAAGCCGCTCTGGATTCCCATAAGCGCCCGCGAATGATCCTTGAGGATTCAGCACTCGCCCTGCTGAGCTACATCGAATCTCATACGGATGGTTTCCGAATCCTGGTGCGTGATGCCCCACAGAATTCAACGTCCGGCTCTTACTCTTCACTGCTTGGAGATGTGGCCATTAAGGTTGAGCACCTCTTAGCTGAGCAGTTTTCTCATGCGCATATGGATCCCAAATGGGCGCCCCTCTATGCGCAAATGCTTGTCGGCCTGATTGCACAGGTGGGCCAGTGGTGGCTTGACGAGCGTCGAATGAGCAAGGAAGAAGTCGCCTCGCACGTCGTTAACCTTGTGTGGAACGGTATGCGCAATCTGCGCCCCTCCCCCGTCCTCATGACTTCCGCGGACGAGGCCAAGTAGCAGCTGCCCCGTTACAGGCGCGCGGCCTCGGGAAGGTAAACGGAAAGGCCACCGTCGGCAACCGGGAAAGTTGCCCACCCGTCTTCTTCGATAAGGACGGCCGGATGCTCGCCAATAGCACACACCCAGGTCTCACCCGCGCGCCAGTTCCCAAGGAATAAGCGCTTCTCACCGGCAAGGCGGTCTGAAAGGATGACGGCGCAGCCAGTCGACGGGTCTCCTTCGATTCCCTGACGAGAAAAACCCACGACATCGGGATCATCAAATGCATCGAACTGCGGGCCTTGGGCGGCAGCTTTGCGTACACGCATGAGGAAGGGTAATTCACTCACAGCAGGTAGAGAGTCGCCGTCGCCCAGAAGATCTCCCCAGAAAACGCAGGGCACTCCACTATCGCGCAGCAGAATCAAGGCGTAGGCGGAACGCTTAAACCAAGGAGCAACGGTGGACTCTAGTGACTGTCCCGGTTGCGTGTCGTGGTTTTCTACGAAAGTGACGGCAAGTTCTGGACGAGTCCCAACCAGGGTATTGGCAAAAAGCTGCGAAAGATCAAAATTCCCATCCGAGACAGAAGCCTCGTGGAAGTGAAAATGCAATGGGACATCAAAGAGCGCAACGTTGGGGACTCGGTCAAGGTAGGAGCACAGCTGCCCCACGTCGTAGCTCCAATACTCCCCTACAGCGGGAAGAAGTTTGCCGGTCGCTTCACGTAAATTTGGCAGCCAGCGCGCAAAGAAATCTGAACCGATGTGCTTAACAGCATCCAAACGCAGGGCGTCGACGCCCGTAGTTTCGATATACCAGCGGCCCCAACGATCTAATTCCTCATTAACCTGCGGTGAAGAGACATCAACATCGCAGCCCATGAGGTAGTCGTAGTTGCCCAGCTCCTCACCGGCAGTCGGGTCCCATTCCTTACCATCAAAAAGCCAGACAGCGTTACTCTTCGTGTTTTCGTCCCAATCGATACCCTTGAAACACTGCCAATCCCATTGGAAATCGGAGTAAGTCCCCGCCCGGCCTGGAAAAGTGAAGCGGGTCCACGCACGGATTGTTTCTTCGTCGGAGATCACCTGCATTCGGTTACCCGGATCAACCCTTCGTGCTCGGACTTCTTCGGTCTCATCCCCACCCAGGCGATGGTTAAAGACAATATCGGCAATCACGTGGATGCCCGCTGCGTGAAGGGCATCGATGGCGCTCAGATACTCTTCCTTTGTCCCGTACTTTGTCCCGACGCTTCCCTTTTGGTCGAACTCACCCAAGTCATACATGTCGTAGACGCCGTAGCCGACATCTTCGCGTCCCTTATAGCCCTTATAGGCAGGCGGAAGCCAGACACCTTCAATTCCCAGATCCGCAAGGTCCTGCGCCGAAGCGGCAATGCTCCTCCACAGGCTTTGATCGGCAGGGAGATCCCACGCGAAGGCTTGCAAAACCAGATGATCGTGAAAATCTTGCGGCTGCGTATCTGATGCGGTGTGTTCGTCGCTCACACCTTTATCCTGCCAGCCTCGCTTGTTTGTCGCGAGTCAACCACGCACAAGTGGAAAGAGAGCGATCGATAGTGGAACAGCACACCCCAGACAGCACCGTCGCAAGGAAGCGAATAAGACTGGTGGGCGCCGCCCGTAGGCGACACCCACCAAAGGTCTTTGACGCCGGAGCTACTGTGGGTCCTGCACAGTAGCTGCAGCGTCGGAACTTATTCAGATCCCGATCGCAGCGCCAAACTCAGCCTTGATACTTTCTAGGCGAGCGCGAGCGGCCTCCCAAGGCACCTCAGCACCTTCCTCGACGGGAAGAATGACCTCCAAGTAGCACTTGAGCTTAGGTTCAGTACCCGAAGGACGTGCGATCACACGGTCTCCAGCGGTGGTGGTGACCATAAGTGCATCTGTTCCAGGAAGGCCATCCCACCCCTTCGACAGGTCCACGACGCCTTCAACCTCAGCACCGGCAAGGGTTGTCGGCGGCTGGGCGCGCAGGCGCTGCATTCCTTCAGCGATAAGCTCCAGTCGATCGACACGGAAGGTCAAGGGAGCGGTCACGTGCAGGCCATACAGGCGCGCCATGCGTTCCAATTCGTCCTTCGCGCTGCGACCCTGAGTCTTGAGCTGCGCGAAAAGGGAGGCCGCGACAACGGATGTTGCAATACCGTCCTTATCGCGTACACGCGAAGGATCGGGGCAGAAACCGATTGCTTCCTCGTAGCCGAAGTAGAGGCCAGGAACGCGGGCAATCCACTTAAAGCCCGTCAGCGTGTGCTGGTACTTCAAGCCATGTCCCTCAGCGATCTTGCCCAAAAGTCGCGAGGAGACAATGGAGTTTGCAAAAACCGCATCAGAAGGTGCGCTCTGGGCGCGGAATTCACCCAGCAATGATCCGATCTCATCACCGGAGAGCTGACGCCAACCGGTCGCAGATTCGCTATCGGGAACAGCGAGTGCACAGCGGTCAGCATCGGGATCAACAGCAATGATCAGGTCCGATCCGTGGGCGGCCGCGTGCGCGATTGCCAGGTCCAATGCCCCTGGCTCTTCCGGGTTCGGGAAGGAGACGGTCGGGAAATCGGGATCCGGATCGGCCTGTTCGGCAACCAGAGTGACATTGGTGAAGCCGGCTTCTTCTAGGACCTTCTTGGTGAGTGCAGCGCCCACGCCGTGCATTCCCGTCAGAGTGATCCCCAAGTCGGCCTTGCTTTCAGCGCTTCCCGAGGCCAAAGAGGCAGCGCGGGCAATGTAGTCCTCGCGAGGATCCACATTGACGATCAGATCATCGTTCTGGGCGATCTGATCAGCGAAAGGAGCCGAAGCAATCGCAGAAGCGATCTCGGCATCGAAGGGAGAAACGATCTGCACGCCCTGACCAGCACCGGTCACGACGGTTCCTCCCAGGTAGACCTTGTAGCCATTGTCGCGAGGCGGGTTGTGCGATGCAGTGACCATGATGCCCGCATCGGCATCCAGCTCGCGCACTGAAAATGCAGTGAGCGGGGTGGGGTTCATCAGCGGAAGCAAGAGCACTTCGCATCCTGCTGCCGAGGCCACGCGCGCAGCTGCGTGAGCGAAGTCAACCGAACCGTAGCGGGCATCGCAGCCGATCACAACGCGTGGAGCGCGCGTTGCGTGCTTAAGGAGAACTGCGCACAACCCAGCAGTTGCACGGATGACAACCGAGAGATTCATTCGCGATTCACCCGGGCCAATTTCACCGCGCAGGCCGGCAGTACCGAACTGCAGGGGGCCATTCATGGCACGGCCCAATTCGGTAAGTGCGCTCTCATCGCCTGCGCGCGCTGCCTCAACGACGGAGGCGAGTTCAGCTGCGGTTGCCGGATCCGGATCGTGATCAACCCACTGTTGGGCACGTTCAATAAGGTTCATATTCAGTCCTCAAGGCCTTCAAGAATTGCTGCGGTTGCCGACACACCCAAACGGTTTGCTCCGGCATTGATCATGGCGACAGCGGTCTCTGCATTGCGGATACCGCCCGAGGCCTTCACCCCGATTCCCTCGCCAACGATCTCGCGCATGAGCTTCACTGCGTGGACCGAGGCCCCTCCCGCGGGGTGGAAACCGGTCGAGGTCTTGACGAAATCAGCACCCGCAGCAACGGCCGCGCGGCACACGGCAACGATTTCTTCATCGGTCAAGGCCGCCGATTCGATGATGACCTTCAGGACCTTACCCGCGGGGATCTCTGCTCGAACCGCGCGGATTTCGTCTTCGACCTGATCAAACTTGCCTTCTTTTGCCAGGGCAATATTGATGACCATATCGATCTCGTCAGCACCATCGGCAATAGCCTGCTTGGCTTCGTACGCCTTGACATTCGGCTTCACTGCCCCCGAAGGAAAGCCCACGACACAGGCAACCTTCAGCCCTTCGGGAACCTCAAGCGGGAGCATCGATGGAGACACACACACGGAATAGGTACCAAAACGTGCACCTTCCTCAACGATCCGCGCGACATCGGCGTGAGTTGCCTCAGGCTTGAGGATCGTGTGGTCAATCAGGTGTGCAACTTCAGACTTCTTCATACTTTTCCTTTTCCAAGTCCTCAGATCTGCGCCAAAGGAAGTGCGATTTCCATCATCTGGGTGAACGCGGTCTGACGTTCGTGTGCGGTGGTTTCCTCACCGGTCACCAGCGAGTCAGAGACGGTAAAGATACCCAGAGCCTCAACCCCGGCCTCGGCGGCAGTTGCGTACAGGCCCGCGGTTTCCATTTCAATGGCCATGATGCCCATCTTCTGCCAACGCTCGTTAAAGGTCGGATCAGCATTGTAGAAAGTGTCCGAGGAGAGGACGTTACCCACGTGGGTGGTCACTCCCTTTTCCTTTGCATTCTCGCGCACAGCCTCGATCAGACGGTAGGAACCGATGGGGGCATAGGTTCCCGGGATGTTGTACTGATCAATGAAGTTCGAGTTCGTGCATGCTCCCTGAGCGATGACGACATCGTAAAGGTTGATTCCCGGCTGCAGTGCGCCACACGTACCCACACGGATGAGCTTTGTACAACCAAAGACGTGGATGAGTTCCCACGCATACAGCGAGATCGAAGGAATACCCATACCCGAGCCCATAACGGATACCGGGGTGCCCTGGTAGGTACCGGTGAAGCCCAGCATGTTACGCACCGCGTTAAATTGCTGCGCATCTTCAAGGTAGGTTTCGGCAATGAACTTTGCGCGAAGCGGATCTCCGGGCAGCAAGATGGTCGGCGCAATGGGGGCGGTCGGGTTGATATGCGGTGTCGATTTCATGGTTGTTTACTCCAATACGTGTGTGGTGGTGTCGCTTGCTTGGTCTGGTGAAAGTCTTAGCCCACGCGGTCCAAAATGATGTGACGAGGAGCGGGTGCGGTTTCGCTGATCGCCACTCCCCCGTCCAGCGCTTCAAGAGCGCGGGGAATGCGCCATTCGTCGTCGGTGTGCAAGGTGAAGAGCGGCTGGCCCGCCTTGACCTGATCACCGGGCTTGGCGTGGATTTCGATACCCGCACCAGCCTGTACCGGATCGTCCTTGACTGCACGGCCCGCGCCCAGCCTCCACGAGGCCACGCCCACGCTGAGCGCATCCATTTCGGAAAGGTAGCCATCGGCCTCGGCAGTGACAGTGTGGGTCAGCGTTGAGGTCGGCAGCGTGGCATCGGGGTCTCCGCCCTGTTCACGGATCATTGCGCGCCAGGTATCCATCGCACGGCCGTCCTTGAGCGCGGCCTCAACGTCGACGTCGCTCTTACCGGCCATAGAAAGCATGGTGCGGGCAAGCTCAACGGTCAATTCCACGACATCTGCGGGACCGCCGCCGGCCAAAACCTCAACGGATTCTTCGACCTCGAGCGCATTACCGACCTTGAGTCCCAGTGGGGTCGACATATCGGTGAGTAGCGCTTGGGTCTTCACACCGGCATCGCGGCCCAGGTCCACCATGGTGCGCGCCAGCTCGCGGGCGTTGTCGATATCCTTCATGAATGCGCCGCTGCCAACCTTGACGTCCAAGACCAGTGAATCGGTACCTTCGGCAATCTTCTTCGACATGATCGAAGAGGCAATCAGCGGAATGCAATCGACGGTTGACGTGATATCACGCAGGGCGTAGAGCTTCTTATCTGCGGGGGCAAGTCCCGCACCCGCCGCGCAAATAACAGCGCCGCAGCCTTCGCCCAACTGATGGTAGATCTCTTCATTGGACAGCGAGGCACGCCAGCCGGGGATGGCCTCGAGTTTGTCCAAAGTTCCGCCTGTATGGCCGAGGCCTCGGCCCGAAAGCTGCGGGACTGCGACTCCGAAGACGGCAACAAGTGGGGCAAGCGGAAGGGTGATCTTATCGCCGACACCGCCCGTGGAGTGCTTATCAGCGGTCACCCGGCCAATTCGAGCGAAATCCATACGCTCACCGGAGTCGATCATGGCCTGGGTCCAGGTGACGATTTCTTCCCGATCCATTCCGCGCAGGAAGACGGCCATGGCAAGGGCTGCCATTTGTTCGTCTTTCATGACCCCGCGCGTGTAGGCATCAATGGTCCACTGGATTTCTTCAGTGGACAGTTTCCCGCCATCGCGCTTCACGCGGATGACGTCGACGGCATCAAACTGTTTCATGATGTCCTTCCTGGGTGTTGTTGTCGGGCTATGTGTGTGGCGGACGTACATGCCACCTGATGACACATACGCCCGCCACAGTGATTAGTCTTCTATGAATCGCGATGAGGCGACTTCAGTGAGGTCGTGCGGACCAAAAGCTCCGGGGAGCACCTGCCTCATGGACATGACGCCATCGGGCATCAGAACCAAGCAGTCATTCCCACCGTGCTCAAAAATAAGCTGGCGGCAGCGTCCGCAGGGAGCCACGGGTTCGCAGTTTCCATTCACTGCAACTACCGCTGCCAGGCGACCTCCGCCCGAACGCACCATCTGCGACACCATGCCGCATTCGGCGCAAAGGGTGACGCCATAACCGGCATTTTCCACATTGCAGCCCGAGTAGGTGTGCCCATCGGTTGTCAGTCCTGCTGCACCGACGGGGAAATCGCTATAGGGGCAGTAAGCCTGCTCCATTGCGGAGATCGCAAGATCCTTGAGTTCTTCCCAATTGATATCCATGTTTGGGTCCTTCATCTACCTAGCCGTCGATCACTTCGTGTAGGGAATGTTTTCGGCTGCCGGCGGACGCGACTTTCCAACGAAGCCGGCGACCGCAATGATCGTCACGATGTAGGGGATCATCGAGATCAAATCCGAAGGAATGGATTGCTCAAGGTTGGGCAGCAAGCGAGCGAGCGCTTGGGCGAAGCCGAACATGAGCGCAGCGCCCATAGCACCGATCGGGTGCCACTTACCCAAAATCATTGCCGCAAGGGCGATGTAGCCGTTACCTGCGGAGATATTGTCAGTGAAGAAGAGGCTCGACCCGATGGTGAAGAATGCACCGCCCAATCCAGCAAAACTGGAAGCGAGGATCGCATTGAGGGTTCGCGTGCGATTGACGTTGATGCCGACGGTATCTGCAGCGCGCGGGTGCTCACCACAGGCTCGAAGGCGCAGGCCCCAGCGCGAGCGGTAAAGGTAAACCGTCAAGAAAATCACCGTGGCGTACATCAGGTACACCAAGATGTTGTGGTTGAAGAGCACGGGACCAAGAATCGGGATCTCACCTAGGAGCGGGATTTTGATGTCTGGGAGCGAGAACTTGCTGGTGTTGAACAGCTCGGCCTTCTTCGTCATCCACGTTCCGTAGAAGAAGGTCGTCAGACCCGCTGCTAGGACGTTCAAAACCACACCGACGATGATCTGATCCACGCCGTACTTGACCGAGAAGAGGGCCAAGAGGCAGCCAAGGAATGCGCCTGCGATCGGAGCGGCGATCAAACCTGCCCACGAGGTCTGGAAGAAGGACGCTGCCATGACACCGGCGAAAGCACCCAAGAGCAGGTCACCTTCAATGGCGATGTTGACAACGCCAACGCGTTCGGAGACAACGCCCGAAAGGGAGCCGAAGATCAGAGGTGTCGAGATTGCCACTGTGGAGTAGAGGGTGGAGGTCAGTGTGACAACACCGGCCGAACCCGAACCCGCGTAGATCAAGAAGCCAAAGACCGTCGCAATCCCAGCGACAATCATCATGGTGACATCAAGCCACCGCGGATTTTGACGGCGTGCCCACACCGAGTAGATCGACCACGCCGTCACCACAAGAGCAAGTAGCGTCAGTACCAGAAGGAGAGGACGACCGGGGGTCACGATGTCATCAATATTGATGCTCTGGGACTTGTCGTTGAGCCTGATGGTGACATCGCCACTGACCTTGACGACGAAAAGAATCTGCAGAAGGGCTGCCAGAACGTAGACGACCGGCATCTTCCACGAGCGCTTCAGCTGAACGTCATTCATTGCGCGCGTCTGGCTCATCGTGCCTCTCCTTCCATATTGGTGGAGGCACCATCGGTGGCGGCATCGCCGCCCTTGGATGCTGCGTCTTCCTTTACTGCCGAGGCCACGGCCGGGGTCTTCCCGTCTTCTTCAGAGTGCTCACCGCTGAGTTCAGCGAGCTCAGCACGCAAGCTCTTCTTGCTTTCCTTCGGCAGGTGGAAGAGCCAACGGACCAGCATGGGAGCTGCGATCAGCAAGACGATCACTGACTGGAGGATCAAGATCATATCGATTGGAACACCCTTGGCCTGCATGGTGTAGCCACCGGCTTTGAAGGCACCGAAGAGGATACCTGCACCCAGAGTACCCAGAGGCTTGTTGCGGCCCAGGAGAGCAACCGTGATGGCATCGAAACCGATTGAACCAGCGATGTCTCGGGAGACGTAACCAACGGTACCCAAGGCCTCGTTCGCACCTGCGAGCCCCAGGAAAGCGCCCGAGATTGCCATGGTAATTGCGGTGATCTTTCCGACTGAGATACCAGCGGTACGGGCGGCCTCGGGGTTCGCACCAACTGCACGAATTTCAAAGCCGAGGGTCGATCGCTCAATAAGCCACCAGAAAACGATGACCGCAAGGAGGGCGACGAAAACACCCATGTGTATCTTGAAGGGCGCATCCAAGATACGGGTGAAGGCAGCTGAATCCGCGACCTTCGGGGTTTGAGGTTGATTAGAACCGGGAACCTGCCATGACTTCTTCGAGAGGATGTAGCCCAGCGCCAAGGTCGCAATCGAGTTCAGCATGATGGTGACAATGACTTCGTTTGCCCCGGTCTTTGCCTTCAGAACACCGGCAATTCCCGCATAGAGCGAACCAGCAACCATTGCGGCAAGAAGAGCAACAAGAGTGTGAATGACGGGCGGCAGGTTCATTGCGAAACCAACCCAGACAGCGGCAAGAGCACCAAAGATGAGCTGGCCATTACCACCGATGTTGAACAGGCCTGCGCGGAAGCCCAAGGCAAGGCCCAAGCCACCCAATACCAAGGGGATGGAGAAGAACAGGGACTCTGTCAAAGGTTTGATCTGACGCTGGAAACTACGGGCGCTTGGATCAAAGATCGCTCCGCGGAACATCGCGTAGTAGGCATCGAGTACCGATGCACCGGTCATCGCGATCAGAATGGCACCGATAGCGAAGGCGATGAGAACCGCAAGGATGGAAACGAACCATCGCGATCCCAGGATATGACGGCACACAATCAGTGCCTTCGAAGGACGCTTTACCGCGGTCATCAGTTCTCCTCCACGTGTGAATCCGAAACCTCAACGTGTTCGTGCACGCCTTCTACGGCCTCGTCATAGGGAACGCCAGCCATCATCAAACCAAGAACATCACGCGGAGTGTCCGCGGGGACGATTCCCATCACGCGGCCTCGGTACATCACGACAATACGGTCGGCAAGCGAGATCACTTCATCCAATTCCGATGAGATCAGAAGGACGGGAATGTTCTGGTCGCGCACCTCAACAATGCGCTTGTGAATGAATTCGATAGAACCAACATCCACACCGCGGGTGGGCTGGTTTGCGACAAGGAGGTTAAGATCTTTCGACATCTCACGAGCGACAACAACCTTCTGCTGATTTCCGCCCGAAAGCGAGGAAATCGGGTCGTTGATTGAGGTCAAACGAATATCAAATTCCTGCTCTTTATCGCGCGCGTTCTGCGCAATAGCTCCCAGCTTAAGCATTGGGCCCGATGCGAAGGAGGAATCCTTGTACTGGTCCAAAATCAGGTTCTCGGCGATGGAGAAAGTAGAAATAATGCCATCGGTCGATCGGTCTTCGGGAATGAAGCCAACACCGGCGTCCAAAGACTTACGAGGACCCGCATGGGAAATATCTTCACCTTCCAGAAGAATTTCACCGGAATCAGGGGTGCACAGACCCAAAACGCTTTGCGCCAATTCGGTCTGGCCATTGCCCTGCACGCCCGCGACGGCGACGATTTCGCCGCGTTCTACCGCGAAGGAGACATGATCAAGAAGCGGAACTCCCTGGGGCGAAAGCATGGAGACCGCCTTGAATTCAAGTCCCCCACCGCTGGGCGATGCGGGAGCTTTTTGGACGCGCATCATGACGGAGCGGCCCACCATCTTATTCGCCAATTCCGATTCAGAATCTTGCGGAGAGGCTTCGCCGACAACGGCACCGCGTCGAATCACGGTAATTTCGTCTGCAACGGCTCGAACTTCGCGAAGCTTGTGAGTGATGAAGACAATCGAGGTTCCCGCGTCGGCAAGCTGACGCATGATCGCCATGAGTTCATCTGTTTCTTGAGGCGTGAGCACTGCCGTTGGCTCATCAAGAATGAGGACCTTCGCCTGACGCGACAGCGCTTTAACAATTTCAACTCGCTGCTGGGCACCGACGGAGAGATCTTCAATGAGCGCATCGGGATCAAGATCGAAACCAAAGCGCGCTGAAACCTCTTTCACGGTTTTACGCGCCTGAGCAAGATCAATCAAGCCGCTTGCTTTGGTCGGTTCAAAACCCAGTGCGATTGATTCTGCAACAGTGAACACCGGGATCAGCATGAAGTGCTGGTGAACCATACCAATGCCGGCTGCAACAGCGTCACCGGGTCCGTCGAAGTGAACAGGCTTTCCATCGATGAGGATTTCTCCTTCATCGGGCTGGTGAAGGCCGTAGAGCACGTTCATCAACGTCGATTTACCCGCTCCGTTTTCGCCAAGAAGTGCGTGAATGTGGCCTTCTTCAATTGTCAGGTTGATGTCGTTATTTGCGACCAGAGGACCGAAACGTTTGGTGATCCCCTTCAGCTCCAATTTCACTCTACTGCGCCCCTTCTGCGTGATCGAGCTCCCGTTTCAGGATAGCCGAAAAAAGTGGGGCGCGATGGTCGAAAACCACCGCGCCCCAACCTAAAATTTCCGCGTCACTTCGGGGAGTTTGCGGACTCAACCTTCAGCTCGCCCTTCTTGATCTGATCGGTGAGCTTGGTCAGCTCATCCTTCAGATCCGAGGGAACCTTGGAGTCGAAATCGTGGAAGGGAGCGATGGAAACGCCACCGTTTTCCAGGGTGCCCACGTAGGGGGTTGCAGTGAACTTGCCGTTCACGGAGTCCGTGATGGCCTGCTCAACCGAAGCACCAATTTCCTTCATGACCGAGGTCAGAACGATCGACTTGTAGTCGGGGGCAGATTCGTACCAGTCGGAGTCAACACCAATGATGTAGGTCTTGCCATCAGCCTGCGCAGCTGCTGCTGCACCCAGGCCCACGGGGCCGGCGACGGGCATGATGATGTCGGCACCCTGGTCGATGAACTGCTGTGCCTGCTGCTTGCCCAGTGCCTGGTCATCGAAGGACTGGGTGAAGGAACCATTCTGAGTTGCCTTGTCCCAGCCGAGGACCTGGACATTGGTGCCCTTGGCCTTGTTATAGGCGGCAACGCCATCGGCAAAACCATCCATGAAGACGGTAACCGAAGGAATCTGGATACCACCGAAGGTGGCAACCTTGCCGGTCTTGGACATGCCTGCTGCGGCATAACCCGCAAGGTAGGCGGCTTCAGCAGTGTTGAAGAGCAGTGGGCGTGCGTTCTCGACGGTGACGGTCTTGTTGGAATCATCCGAGAAGGAGGAGTCAACCAGTGCGTAGTGAACATCCTTATTCTCATTTGCAGAGGCGTGGAGCGCCTTCTCGAGGTTGAAACCAACGCCGATGATCAGGTTGCAGCCATCGGAAACCATGGATTCGGTGTTGGGCACGAAGTCTGCCGAGGAGGAGGACTCTGCCGTGTTGATCTGAATACCGAGCTTGGACTGTGCGGCCTTCAGGCCGTTGTATGCGGACTCGTTGAAGGACTTGTCGTCCCAACCGCCTGCGTCCGAAACAGCGCAGGCCTTGAAGCTTGCGCCCTTCGATGCTGCGGCGGAGCTAGATTCTGACGAGGCCTTCTGGCCGGATGAGCACGCTGTCAGCGCGAGAGTTGCGACACCGGCGACCGCAACAAATTTGGTGAGGGTCTTCATGCTGTATTTCCTCCACATAGGTTGTGTACATCCAGAGATGGATAGATGCGAGGATGCGATGAGACCCAGAATGGGCACATGCATCACCGCTTGCGAGAACGCATAGGTGTGCTGCGTTGACGCCCACTAATGAGTTTCACCCGTCATAATTAGGCGTGTCAAGGCGGATTGGATACAGCTCGATAACGAATCTATAAAACTCATCTTTTCCGCATAAATGCAGTAATTATTCATTTCTGAATCACGGTTGCCCTCTCAACATATGGGCACACTTGCACAAAAGCCCCGAAGCCTCGAAGACACGCGTTCTCACATTGACACAGCTGACAAACACAGTGGGTGGCACAGCTATACGGCCATGCCACCCACGTGCGAATTCAGTGCTCAATCAGAGTGAAATCCTCATGAGTACAGCATCCGTTTCAGTTCTTCTTGCGACGCAGAGCAAGCCCTGCACCACCCAGCGCAAGAGCGGCCAAGACTGCAATTCCAGCTACAGAACCGGTCTTCGCCAGCTTCTTGCCCTTCGGAGCCTTCGGGTTCACCGCGGTGTTCGTCGATGCAGGCTGCTGAGCGACGGGGCACGCCACCGACACGGTCAAACCTGCGGCCTCGGGAACAACGGTGCCAAAGTCGGTCTCAACAGTGACGGGCAGGGAGAGCACTCCCCCTTCAGGCTTGGCAGCGCACACCGACATCGGCAGCGAGGCCTTCAGAGTTGCCTGACCTGCACCATCAGTCGTGATGACCGAGGCCTCGTCAGAGGCATGCAATTCACGCAGCGAGTTATCGACACTTGCGCTGGCGACAACAGATCCGAAGGAAACCTTGACATTCTGGGTCTTTCCGGGGCCCTCGGAGAAGGACAGGCCGCGCAATGGCACAGTGAATTCCTGATCGGGAGTAAGCGTATCGCTCGGGAGCGTCACGCCGATCGCCTGCTTGAGGGTGGCGGCCTTAATGCCGTTGTGTGCACCCAGGTACTCGTTGAACTTATCGCGGTCGAGGTTACCCAAAACCGTCTTTGTTCCACGGGTCAGCGCAGGGAAGGTGTCACCGCCTGCGAGCAGGAAGGTAACGGATCCAACCGTGTAGTCCTTATTCATATCAATGGGCGCACCATTGACGAGCAGCGAGGTAATGCGCTCGCCGTAAGGCTTAGAGGCATCGTAGGTGTACTGAACATTCTTCGACAGGCCCAGCTTGAGCAGCGGGCGCGAGTTCTGAGAGTTCAGGTTCGTCTTCCACTGTTCTTCCAGAGCGTCCTTCACATCAGAGCCCTTGATGGTTACGTATCCCAGCTCGTTCGAGAAGGGCATGACGTCGTAGCTCTGCTTGTAGGTGATGGTGCCATCGCTACCGGGTTCAAGATCCGCACGCAAACCACCGGCATTGATCATGCCGATATCAACGGGCTTTCCATCGGGTGTGCGAATGGTTTCACGCATCGCGTCGGCCGCAAGGTTACCCAGCGTCGATTCGATGCCGCGGTTACCGCCCTTTTCGATGCTTCCATCGGGGGCCTCGAAAATACCGCGGTGGAAGCTCTCGGTGTAGCCTCGTGCGACAACCTCAGCGCCGGCAACCGCCGAGGCCTGCTGCGCGCGCGTCACGACGGCCTTCGTCTCGGGGTCTTCACCGCATTCGTAAACGGTTGCAGCGGGGATCAGCTTGGTATCGGCCTTAACGACCTTTCCGGTCGCCGTGTCGTAGGAGATCTGGATCAGGCCGAGGTTATCCGTGTAGGAACCCGAGGCAACACCCGCGAGAAGCGGATTTGCAGAGGTGAGCGTGACCGGCGAATCGACATGGTCAAATTCGTAAGGCACGTGCGTGTCCCCACCCATGAGGCCGTCAACATCGGCGCTCATCTTCGGGTAGTTATTCTTCACGTCATCATCAAGCATGGCGATGACGATCTGTGCGGTTCCATCCTGCTTGAGCTGCTTTGCCAGCGTGTTGATCTTGGCGATCGGATCGTTGAAGGTCAGACCCGCAGTGGTTCCGGGGCTGAGCTTATAGGGCACGTCCCCAGCAATTGCACCAATAAATGCAACCGTCACTCCCGAGGGAGAGGTCCACAGCTTGTACTCTCCCAGGTAAGGAGTTCCCGAGCCCCAGGTTCCCATTCCGTCAACGTTTGCAGCCAGGTAGGGGAAGTTCGTCTGAACAAACTCAGAGGGGTTCGATCCATCAACGCGCTGCTTGAAAACAGTCTGGCCCATATCCAACTCGTGGTTGCCCATGGTCGATGCCAAGGCATGCATCGTATTGAGTGCCTCGATGGTCGGGTTATCCTTCAGCGCACCAGAGGTATAGGGGGAGGCGCCAATATTGTCGCCCAACAGGGTGAAGCTTGAGTTCGGGTTCGTTGCCTTTGCCTTCTTGAGGTAGCAATTCATCGCCGGAAGACCTGCTTCGCTGATCTTCTTGGTCTTGCGGTCCTTTTGCGGCTCAATGTGTCCGTGTACATCGGTGAGGTTGTACAGGTCCAAGGTGACAATATCGGATGCTCCGCGCTCCGTACCGGCAGCGGGGGCCGGGGCAGGAGTCGCTTCGCCTGCCGAGGCCTCGGCAGTGGGGGTGGCGGCAGGAGCCTCGGTGCTCGCTTCCGCCGTGGGGGTGGCGTCGCTGGCAGGCTCCGCGAGCGCAGTCAGCGGTGTTGCAAAGAGCGCGAGCGCCGCACCGGTTGCAATCGCCACTCGTCGTGAAGTGGTGAACATATTGTGTGTTCCTCTCGTGATGGTTGGTGAGGGTCAGAGTGTCTTACGGCGCAGCACACAACCGATTGCTGCCAAGGCTAAAGCTCCCGCAATCAGCGGAATGCTTCCCATGACACCGGTCGAGGCCAAAGTGGAGTGCTTCGGAGTCGCTGCGGTTTGCGGGGAGGGTTGCGTGGGAGCGCTCGGGGAGACGGAGGCCTGTCCCGAAGGTTCGCCGGTTGGTGCAACACGTGGATTGTTAATCGGAGTAATGAGATTCAAACCGATGATTTCAGGATTGTGGTCCGAGGCGCGGTAGGGGTTATCGGCCTCGAAAGCCAAGTAGGCGTTGTAGTTGGCACGCGAGTATTCGAAGGCAATGCTCTCTTGCGCGTTCACGGCCCACGACTTCACTTCAGTGATCAGCGGGTGTGCTGCAAAGTTTGCAAAGACGTGGTCCATCGATCCCGAGCGACCACCATAGACATAGGAGGAGTCGCCGTGACCTGACTCGTGGGTCCACCCAGCATCGGTCAAAACCTTGAGCGGATCTTCCTTGGAATAGGCGTTAAAGTCACCGACAAGCAGAGTTGGGGTTCCATCAAAACGCTGAGCAAAAGTGGCAAGTGCCCGGGCTTGCTTGACACGAACTCCATTGGAGTTACCCTGCCCGTCACCATTGTCAGTATTCGCGGCAGCTTCTGCACCGGACAAGTTCTTCGGCGCGGACCCCTTCGACTTAAAGTGGTTGGCAATAACGACGAAATTCTTGCCCTCGTGGTTTGCATCAGTGATCGGCTTGAATTCTTGAGCAAGCGGCTGGCGAGCAAGGCCCGTGTATGAGGGATCATCAAAAATCACTGAGTCACCTACCGGGGTAATCCTTGCTTTCTTGTAGATGAAGGCAATACGGATGACATCTTCGTTCGCAGGAACGGTTGAAGGGCTGGGGACATAGGCCCAGACCTCGGATCCGGCAGCTGCGTTGAGTGCATTGACGAGGCTCTTGAGCGCACCATCACGGTCGCTGCTGACACCCGATGCGACGGGGTTTTCGATTTCTTCCAATGCCACGACGTCGGCATCGATCGTGTTAATCGCCTGAACGATCTTGGTCTGCTGGTTCGCGAAAGCTTGCGAAGACCAGGCACCGCGGACCTTACAGTCCTTAGCGGTCACGTACTTGTGGTCGCGGTCCTCGTATCCCTTGCATCCGGGTTCGTTTTCACCCAGATCAGAGAAGTAGTTGAGGACGTTGAAGGTTGCAACCTTCGTATCCCCGCTCACTGTTGGTGCAGCTGGACGCTCCCCCGTGATGCTGATCGGAGAGCGATCAGGGTAACCAGCAGTCATCTGCGTGGGCTGCAAAACGAAACTTCCAAAGCGCGATTCCAAGACAACGGGTTTCGTGAAGGTGACGTGGTAGCCCACGCGTGCAGGCGCTCCATTGGCCAAGTAGGCGTAGCGCTCTTTGTGCCCATTCTGCTTGAAATTCGTCAGGTCTGTGGTCGAGGCATCATCTAGGTCGATGGTCTTCGCAGCGTTTTCGGCCTCGTAGGCTTGAGCAGCGGCACCGGGGGCAACAACGTCGGTCGCTGTACGCAAAACCTCGGTTCCAGGGGTTAAAGAGAGCGTCCCGAAGCGGTTCGTCTTGTAGTTATCCGTAATTGTCCAGGTGTCCTTGGGCAAAACCAGCATGGATTCAAGTGCTTCCATCTGCTTTTGCGTCGGCACACCGCTCAGTTCAGTGGGTTTAACGGGATCGCATCCGCTCACTGCTGTGATCTTTTCCGGAAGCAGTTGAGTCAAACTCTGGGTTGAAGCGGTTGCATTCTTGACACCCGAATATTCAGCGACTTTGCCTTTGACGACAACGCAGTCACCAATGGAGGGCATTGAGGCAGAGGATTTCCCCATAAAGACGAAGAGGCCATCGGAGGTGCTTCGCGCGGGATCCCAGGTTCCGCCTGTTCCGGGGGTTTGGATGGTGAAGCCCTCGAGGCCTTTGAGGTTTGCGTTCTCTGCCTTGGGATAGGCCGCGGTCACAACGCCTTTGGTTTCAACGGTTTGATTAATCAGGTGAGAGTCATCTCCATCACCTGGGGTTTGAATATCGCCGATGCTCACCAGCGTTGGTGCCGCGCGATCTTCGCCCGGAGCTTGCGAGGCCTCGGCAGTGGGAACGGAAGCTGCCTCCTGTGGGGACGTAGTTACTGCCTCGGGCGCAGAAGATGCCGTTTGTGCATCATTTCTTGCTGTTTCACCTCCCGCCGGGTCAGCGTAAGCCACAATGGGGATCCCCACGAGCGAGAGTGTCGCAAGAGTGGTCACCAGTGTCCGATTCTTCGCATGCAGCATGTGCATCTCCCTCTCAAGGCGAACGAATCCGAATGCAGAAAACAGCGGGTATCGTCTGCGAGGACAGAGCAGGCACACTCCTGACCTGTTACCCCAATCACTCAAAAGGCTAGTCCTTCTCAGAAGGCATAAAGAACATTTTCATAAAATCTCAGTATCACTTCTGAGAATCCTCAGCTCGTCCCCAGATAAAGGGGGATTGGCGTCCATTTTCTGCAACGTTCTCCACAGCTGAGGAGATATTCACTACTGTGGGAACATGTCTATACCTACTCCTCCCCCGGCCCAGCCTTCGACGACGCAAGCTCCTGTGGAAGCTCAGCCTCCTGCACTTGCAATCCGCGGCCTCGTAAAAATTTTCGGAAACTTGGTTGCCGTCGCAAACCTCACCCTCGATATCCCCAAGGGCTCCTTCTACGGCTTCGTCGGCCCCAACGGCGCGGGTAAGACAACCACCCTCAACATGGCAACCGGCCTGCTCACCCCCGACCAGGGAACCGCCTACGTCAATGGAATTGATGTATGGAAAGACGATCAAGCAGCTCGCGCACAGCTCGGCGTCATGCCCGACGGTATGCGTTTACTTGACCGTCTCTCGGGCCCAGACTTCCTCGTGCATGTTGGAATGCTTCGCGGATTGGATCGAGAAACTGCCCGCCAGCGAGCTCACCAGCTTCTCGACACCCTGGACCTGACCGATGCTGGAAAGAAACTCATTTCGGACTACTCAGCTGGTATGACGAAGAAGATTTCTCTGGCGGCAGCACTCATTCATGCTCCTTCTTTGCTAGTTCTTGACGAACCCTTCGAGGCCGTTGACCCGGTTTCGGCGGCAAATATCCGCCAGATCTTGCAAGACTTCACTTCCCGCGGTGGAACGGTCATTCTCTCCAGTCACGTCATGGCAACAGTCCAACAGCTGTGTACGCACGTCGCGGTGATTAACCACGGACAAGTACTGGCCTCCGGCACAACCGAAGAGGTCGCAGCGGGAATGTCTCTTGACGAACGTTTTGCCCAGCTGGTTGGCGGCGTTCACACCAGCGAAGGACTGTCATGGCTGGCCAACTGATTCGCATGAAACTGCGCATCATGTGGAATACGGTGCGCAGTCAGACAGCCGTTTTGATTTTCTCGATCATCGGTATTTTGTACGGTTTGGGTTTCACGGGCTTTGCCTACTTTGGCATTGCCAAGATTGCAACCATGACGATTCAAGCTCCATGGGTATTCGTCATGCTCCCCGGACCCGTGATTTTTATGGGCTGGATCATCTGCCCAGTGATCATGGCATCGATGGATAACTCTCTTGAGCCGCGCCGACTTTCTCCCTTTGTTGCGCCTACACATCAGCTCGCGCGCGCACTTATAGCCGCTTCATGCGTGAGCATCGGAGCAATTTTCTCTGGACTCTTCATCATTCTTCCCGCCTGGTTTTATCTCTTCCGGGGGCTTTGGACCATGGCTGCAGGATCATTCCTTGCCGGGGTGCTCACACTTGTGACCGCAATCGTGTGGGCAAAAGCAATCACAACGTGGGCGGGAAACCAGATTCAAAAAGATTCAACGCGAAAGAACTTAGCGGGCTTCATCGGGACCATGGTGTTCATTTCTGTCTTTGCACCGATGGGGATCTGGTTCCAACTCCTTGCCGAGCATTTCTCATATGATGCGGTGCTGGCTGCGCTTCCAGTCGTTTACACAACGCCTTTTGGTTCCTTCTTTGGAGTAGTCGCATCTATGAGCGAGAGTGACTATCTGACGGCCGGGATCCGTTTCGCGATTGCTGCCCTTACTGCCGGCGCAGCTTGGTTCCTGTGGCTGAGGGTTCTGGAACCAGCGATGCACGGGGTTTCCCGCCCAGTGTCTGCGCAAGCTCAACAGGCGATCAAAGAGGGACGCTATCACGTTGACGAGGAGCGCGCATCCAAAGAACGTGAGCAGCAGCGCCAGGATTCACGTGCGCTGGGACTGAAGTACGTGCAGCGCTGGGAAGCACTTGGTTTCTCACCACAGAGTGCTTCTATGGCAACGAAGACCGTTTACTACTGGCTTCACGATTCACGTCTGTCAACCTCTCTAGTGTCCAGCATTTTCTTCCCCTTCATGGCAGTACTCATGAGCTTCCTGATGGACAGCGAAAGCCGCAGTGAGGTGCCCTTCTCCTTCAATTTCTTCCTGTACCTTGCTCCTTTGCTCATCGGGACGACAATCGGGGCAAATATGCAATATGACTCCACTGCAGCATGGATCCCCATCGCTTCTGGAGTTCGTGGCGCTCAAGACCGTTTGGGACGCCTGCTTGGCTCCTTGGTGCTGATCACTCCGGTTATCCTCATCGCAGATAGCATTGCGAGCACCATCTTGGGTAATACTCTTGCCGACACCGCCTGGGTTTTGGGCCTGTGCATACTTCTTTTGGCCGCTTCTTCTTCAACGGCAACGATCATCGGAAGCCGCTGGGTCTATCAAGTCCAGCAGCCAGGAACTTCTCCCCTGAGTACCCGTGGAACTGGATCGGGCATGGTTGCGATGTGGGCGACCTCGGCTGCAACACTCGGGGGGCTTCTTGGCGCACTTCCCGGGTGGCTGGCCTTGTATTTCACCGCCGGTCACACGATCGCATTCATCGGAGCTTTCGTATTCTCACTTGTGTGGAGCGCATGCCTTCTGGCGATTGCGGTCAAGTGGGGAGGAAAACTCTGGGACCGATACAAGGTTGAGATGCTCAACAAGATGCAGTCCTGGCCCGGACGATAAGCGATATTTTCCCTGGTGCTCAGTGTTCACTGCTTAGAGCTCAGCAAGGGATAAACATAGGGGTGTGGTCCGCAGGAATTCCTGCGGACCACACCCCTAATGACGCTATGTTCAGCGAGCCTGGTAGGTCAGGCAATCAGCACTGGTCGAGCCCACGCGAATCGCAGAAGCGGTGCACTCAAGATCGGTGTTGAAGGAGCAATCCGCCTTCTGGCAGGCGCCCACGACGGGGCTCTTGCGCTCAAGACCACCGCGAACAGACAGCGGCACGAAGGTGGAGCAGGTACGTCCATAGCCGATGGTGACGGCGCCGGCAGCGCAACCATTGTTGTTGTAGGAGCACTCGGAAACGGAGCAGTCCTGAACCAAGGGGAGGTCGATGGTCGTCATGATGATCTCCTTGAAGAGTCGGAATAAAAAATGAAGACACTCCAAGAATGGCGTAATTAAATTCAAAATCCACTACATCCAGTTTTTCCGCGAAATACCGCCACTTTATGGCGCATCAATACGTGAAATACAAGAGTATTTACGAAACATTCCAACCTGCTATTGATCTAAGGCAAGCCTGCACTGATCAAAGCGAATTTCACCAAAGAAGCGGTTTTTTTCAACTCGCGCATCCTTTGGCTTAGCCGTTTTGATCAGTCATCAAGCAGCTCAGCGTTTTCCAGCCAGGCTTCTTCCAGTTCCTCAATTTCGGCACGCAAATCCGCGGACTGTGTAGAAAACGATGTCATCTCATTCAGAGCAGAAGGATCCGTGGCGACCTTTTCAGCCAGAAGGGCAAGCTCGGACTCGACCTTTTCCAGACGCGTGCGCAGACTTTCAATCTTTCGTTCCAATCGCGCGGCTTCTTTCTTCGCCGCTCGTCTGGCCGCCGAATCCGTCATCCCCGCATTCTTCGCACTGCCTGAGGATTCCTCGCGAGATGCATGTCCAGATTGGCTAGGGCGCGCCGAGCTCTCAGTGCTAGTGGAAGCATCCATGGCGAAAGCGGCGCCGGCCTCGCGAATGCGAAGGTACTCCTCTACCCCACCGGGAAGGGCACGCAAGCTTCCATCCCCCAAAAGCGCAACTTGGTGGTCGGTCACTCGTTCGAGCAGATAGCGGTCGTGGCTGACGACAACCAAAGTTCCCGGGAAGGCATCCAGCAGGTCTTCCATTGCCGCCAAAGTATCCGTATCCAGATCGTTCGTCGGCTCGTCAAGAAGAAGGACATTCGGCTCAGCCATGAGCAGGCGCATCAGCTGAAGGCGTCGTCGTTCACCGCCGGAAATCTCTGAAATCCTGGTCCATGCACGCTCTCGAGTAAAGCCCATCCTCTCAGTCATTTGCGAAGAGGAGACTTCCTTGCCGTCAACGATCACGCTATGCGCAACCTGATCGACGGCCTCGACAACGCGCATATCTGAAAGATCATCAAGCTCGTGGGTGTCCTGCGACAGCGTGGCCACCTGAACGGTCTTCCCGCGCTTCACGCGCCCACTGGTCGGTTCCAGATCCCCTCGAAGCAGATTGAGAATCGTCGTTTTCCCCGCGCCATTTACGCCGACCACACCGACTCGTTCACCGGGAGCGAGGCGCCACGTCACGTGGTCAAGAATGGTGCGTTGGCCGCCTTCTGGAGTCGGGAAGGTGACGGTAACGTCCTCGAGGTCCAGTACATCTTTCCCGAGGCGTGCGGTCGCCATTTTCACCAGCTCGACGCTGTCCCTGGGCGGGGGAACGTCAGCGATCAATGCTTCAGCGGCGGCGATATGGAACTTTGGCTTGGAAGTTCGCGCGGGGGCACCTCGGCGCAGCCAGGCCAATTCCTTTGTCAATAGGTTTGCGCGTTTCTTCGCAGCGACATCAGCTTGGCGAAGACGTTCCGCCCTGGCCAGAGTGTAGGCAGCGTAGGATCCATCGTAAATTTCAACGTGCCCAGGAATCTGGGGCCGAGAGCCGCCCGGATCGATTCCGGGAACGACTTCCCAAATCGTTTCGCACACGGCGTCCAAGAACCAGCGGTCGTGGGTGACCGCAATGAGTGCGCCGCTTGCACCCGGACGAGCAAAACGCGCATTCAGGTGCTGAGCAAGCCAGGCGACGCCTTCTACATCCAGATGGTTCGTCGGCTCATCCAAGCAGACAACATCCGAGGGCAGCGCAAGAACTCGCGCCAGATCAACACGGCGACGCTGCCCACCAGAAAGTGTTCCAACCTGAGCATGCAGGTCGATATCAGAGAGCAAACCGGCATGGATATCGCGAATTGCGGGCTGCGAGGCCCATTCGTATTCTTCAAGTCCGGGGTGCACCGCATCCATCACGCGCGCGTCATCGTCAAGATGATCGCCCTGCTCAAGCATGACAATGCGTAGGCCATCGCGGGTAATGATTCGACCATCGTCAGGCTGCTGCAGGCCGGCAACCAAACGCAGTAGCGTTGATTTTCCCGCTCCGTTGGGACCAAGAATACCGATCCGAGAAGAGTCTTCGACGCTGATATCAACGTCCGCAAGTAATTGGCGTGAACCAGCAAGGGCTCCCAGTGACTGCGTCCCCAGTAAGTGGGCCACTCTTAGCTCTCCTCTTCTTCTACGATTGCTCCCACTGCGGGGCCGGACGTCGGTAGGACTGCGCTCACTTCACTGCTTGTCCCAAGAGCGTCAGCGAGTTCACCGGCATGTTCCCTATCACGAGCGAGGACAGCAATGGTCGGCCCCGACCCCGACAGGATCGCTGCGCAGGCACCCACATCCTTCGCGTCGTGAATCGTTGTTTCAAGTTCGGGGTACAAGTGTAGAGCTGGGGCAGTCAGGTCATTGCACAGCACCGAAGCAAGTTCGTCGGCATCTGCGCACAGCGCTCGCTTCTCAGCTTCGCTCAACTGTGCTGGAACGCCACCTTCTCGCAGCTGATCAAGGGTTCGAAAGACCTCGGGGGTCGACAGGCCGTGGTGCGCACGCGCCATCACCCAGTAATGACGCGGCCACAACGACTGATCCGGATCAAGCAAGGAAGTTAGGCGGTCCCCTCTCCCCTGCCCCAGAGTCATTCCGCCCATAATGCAGGCCGGCACATCTGCGCCCAGAGTACGGCCGATCTGGCAGAGTTGTTCAAGCGTCAATCCCAATCCCCACAGCTGGTTGCAGGCAACCAGAGCAGCGGCAGCGTCAGCGGAGCCTCCGGCCATTCCTCCGGCTATCGGAATGCGTTTATCAACGTGAATACTTACACCGGCAGCAGTCTGAGCCCAAGGACCGGCCGCGGCCAGTTTTTGCAGTGCACGAGCTGCCCGATATGCCAGATGGGTGGCGGGATCAAGATCTGCCATCGCAGCTGTTGCAACTTCATCTACCGAGCCATCGGCACCGTATGCCACCGTTTCAATGCGGATACCTGGGGACTTTGAGGTACGTACGGTCACGCTTTCACGAACATCTAGGCATTCAAAGACTGTGACCAGCTCGTGATATCCATCAGCATCCGGGGCACCCGCACGAAGGATGACATTGACCTTCCCGGGTGCCGATGCACGTACCTCACGCACGGGGCTGCTCCACCCCGCTGTGCTCGCTTTCCTGCGTTGTATGCTCCGAATCTTCAGCAGCGCGGCGTTCCTTGGCGTAACGATCCTGCTCCGGAAGAGGAATCTTGCCCTCAGCGCGCATTTCAAGCAAAACTGAACCGAGACGCACGTAATCGTCAATCCCCAGCTTTTCGCCTCGGATCGAGGAATCTACGTCAGCGCGGTCGCACAGCTCCTGCGCGACCTCGGCACTGCCGGCCCAATTCTTCAAAGCGGCGCGCAGGGTCTTCCGGCGCTGAGAAAATGCCGTATCGCAGACCTCGAAAGTCGCAAGACGCAAGGATGTATCCCCGCGCGGGGTTAGCGAACGCCGAAGCTCCACCAGCGCGGAATCCACGTTGGGAACGGGCCAAAATACCGAGCGGCCAATGGTCCCCGCGCGGGTTGCCGTTCCGTACCACGCGGCCTTTACCGAAGGAACTCCGTAGGTACGCGAACCCGGCTGAGCAGCCAGGCGATCGGCAACCTCGGCCTGAACCATTACTAATGCCGACTCCAAGGAGGGGAAGGACTCCAGCATGGAGAGCAGCAAGGGAACCGCAACATTGTAGGGAAGATTCGCCACCAGGTGCGTTGGCGCAGGCCAATCATCCTCAAAGTCTTCAAGGCCACTAATCTGAACGGCATCGCGATTGATAACGTGAAGGCGCTGCCCAGCCTCGGGCATCCGCTGCGCAACGGTCACCGGAAGCGCACGGGCAAGCACCGGATCGATCTCAATGGCGCGTACCTGTGCCCCCGCTTCAAGAAGTCCAAGGGTCAGCGAACCCAGCCCGGGCCCGACCTCAATGACTTGCGTTCCTTCACCAATTCCCGCGTCGCGCACGATGCGTCGAACAGTACCGGCATCATGAACAAAGTTCTGACCAAGGGTCTTAGTTGGGCGCACCCCCAATGCCTGGCAGATCGCATGCACTTCAATAGGGCCAAGCAGCCCGCTCTCGCTGGGCTGGGCATCACTGGGCACATTCGGCGTGGAATATCGACGGGGAGAAGTCACGCTCCCATCCTAAAGGATCAGTACCATCCAACGGAGTTTGAATGCCCCAGCGCAGAGCACGGCGTCCCATAGCGTCCGGCGATGTACCCCAAGCCCCACTTGATCTGCGTGACCGGGTTGGTTTGCCAATCTGAACCCGCCGAAGCCATCTTGCTTCCCGGCAGTGCTTGCGGAATACCGTAGGCGCCGGAAGAGGAGTTCTTCGCGTAGGGATTCCAGTGGGACTCACGGTTCCACAATGCGACCAAGCATTGGAATTCGGAGTCTCCCCATCCGCGAGCGCTCACAAGGGGTTTAGCCAAAGAACGAGGATCCTCACCCGAATAGGTCAAGGGGATATCGGCTGCGACCATCGCCTGGGCAACTTCAGCTGAGTTCCCACCCGCTGCAGTAATCTCCGAGGCCGTCGAAAGCGTGCCGAGCTTCGCACGGTAACGGATTGATTTCGTTCCGTCAGCTTCGGTCTTTTCTTCCAGCGTTGCCTTCGGGTCCAGACCGGCTTCAATCAGCGCCTTGGGAGTAACTTCCTTGGTTCCAACCGAGCGAATCTGCGCGGTAGGTTCGCGAGTGACCTTCGAATTCAGTGGTGCAGCATACGCTTCCCCACCGTCGACGTTTTCACTCCAGGTCAGTTCTTCAGATTCGCCCTCAACGCCCTTCGTGGTGACTTGTTCTTCACCAACGAAAAGCTGGTCGGAATCTTGACGGTGTTCCTCGAAAGGAATGGGTACCTTTCGCGGCGCAAGCGCACGAGAGACCCTGTGAATATCGATGGTCAGGCCGTCAGAATTCTTCACCTCAACACGGTCCAGGGGCCCCAGGTTAATTTTTTCTTTATTCAAGATGGCTCTGGTATCCATGCCTTCACGCGCGGTGACCTGACGCGAGCTTCCGTCGACGTTAATGGTGACGGTGCGTGTCTGGGTGACCAGAGGAGTCAGGCTGGAACGCGAATAGGAACGGTCGACGGCAAGAACGGCTTTTGTCGAATCCGCACCCAGGCCTGAGAGCACACCTTCAGCTGAGGGCGCGGTTGACCACAGGGTTGTGCGGTCTCCGTTAATGGTCAGGGTGTAGGGCTTCGCCGTGCGCACGACGATGGTCTGTCCGTTTGCAACGTATTGCGAGGCGGCGGGCTGAACTTGGTCGTGATCACCGAGCTCGATATCCGCTTGACTCAGGACCCCTGAAACGGTGTGCGACCACGTTGAGACCGGGTAGACGATGCCGTCAACTTCAAGGTTGACGGTTGAATGCGCACGGGCAATGCCCACTCCCGCAACCATAAACATGGCTAGGCTGGCTGCGCCTGCACCTGCTACAACGCGACGTTTCGTCGGTGCCCATGAAGCGGTGCGGCCGTGGCGAGCTGCGTTCACAGAAGTCCTAGTGCTCGAGCGCACGCGGGCCACTGGCCCCATCCGGAACGGGCCTGAAGCGCCTGTGCGCGCTGGGTTTGTTCTGCTGCCGAGGCCTCGGAGGGCAGTCCGGTGCCGCCCATTGCGCGCCACGTGGAAGCAGAGAATTGGTAGAGGCCATAGTAGCCGTTACCGGTATTCGTTGCGGGGTTACCACCCGATTCACAGCGAGCCAGAGCCGCCCAGACTCCATCTCCGCTCACCGTTGCCGATGATGACGAGGCCGAGGACCCCGAGTTCGAAGAAGAGCTTGCTGAAGTGGTTTCCTTGGTGCCGACCTTGACAATTTGCTTGACCGGTTCGGTACGGTTTTCGCTCAGCAACTGGCTCACGACCTCTTGGCCATCTCGACGCTCCACGTAGAAGCTGCGCTTGATGGAACCGTCGGAGCCTTCCTGAACAACGCGCTTGGTTCCCTTGGCCAGGCTGGAGTCTTCTTGCTCCTCCACTTCCTTGGTCAGAGTTTCTTCGCGTTCTTCCGTGCCACGTTGAACTCGGGTGACCTTGAGGAATACGCCTTGGTCATCACTTGAGAAGATCACGCGGTCAAGGGGTGAAACCTGAACCCCTGCCAGCTCGAGCAGGTCCGAGGCATGGGCGCCTTCGCGCGCGTCAACGGTGTGGGTTTGCCCATCAGCAATGACGCGGATATTCCCAGTTGCCGTAAGCGCCGGAAGGGTAGCGCGAGAGGTCGAGCGGTCAGCAGCGATCACCGCGCCGGTGGTGCCGACCTGGCTCATGAGGTTGTTGATATCCGTAGCGGTGGACCACGTGGGGGTTGAAACACCGTTGACATCGACCAGGTAGCGTTGCGCGCGACGCACGACGACGGTCTGACCATTCGTCACGCCTTCTTGGAGGGAGGGTGCAACCAGATCATGGGGAGAAACTTCTACACCCGCAGTTGACAGAACGTCAGAGACCTTGCCCATAAATCCCGATACGGGGATGGAGACACCATCGACTTCCAGGGTGACATCTCTAAATGACGTGGCTACCGATGTCCCGGCGATACCGGTGACGGCAAATGCTGCAACTGCAGCGCTGGCAATGACTGCCTTGCGCGAGGGGTGGAAATTCACGTAACTCCAGACTTCGTAGGATTCGCCCTGGCAGCTTCATAGAAGCGCAACTCGCATGCGAGCCTGCGGCGAACGAACAGTTCACACGCTACAGGGTTCCGAATAGACCAAGCGAGCGTTAGTGATGGGGACCATAAACATTTGCATCGTTAGCCACATTCGTCACAGCAGTAACAGTAATCTAGCTTCATGAGATGAGAGATTGATTGCTCAAATTGGCGTTTACTCAGTGACAAACATTAGGATAAGGGCAGATTTCAACCGCTTCGATGAAGGGACCGTGAATGATGATGTCACGTCACCGCGGGATTTGGGCGTTTGCTACATGCGTGCTCTTGGGAGTATCCATGGCAGCTTGCGGCTCCGGATCCACAACGGGCGACGGCTCAGAGCCAAGCTTCGAGAAGACCGTCTTCTTTAGTACCGCGCCGAATGACAAACTGCGTGACCTCAGCTCCGTCTCCCCTCAGCCCGAAGGCAAGGAAACTTTCAGTGCAGACGACTCAAAGCTTTTTCTTGGCAGCTACTCGCTGCATTTTGATGGCAAATTAAAATTAGTCACCGCCCGCACTGACCGCGGTTATTTCGCCTTCACTCTTTTAGGCGCATCAAAACTTCCTCAAACGACCAATGATGGAAAGTCAATCATCAAGATCGACTACAAGTTTGAGAACCATGCAACTGGCGCAAAGGAATCGCCCGATAACGCGCTGCGCTGGGTTTTCTACGCAAGCACATCACCTCTTCCTGGAACTGATGAGGCGAAGGCACGCCTAGCCGGTTCAGGTGATCGCAATGACGTCCCGATATTTAAGCTTTCCGATGTGGATGCGCAGCTGTTGAAGGCCCCCGACACCAGCCAATTTACCTCCGACGACCCGCAGGTGAAGGACGCTCAGGAACCCCAGGGATACACCGGTTATCTGGTTGGGGATAAGGCGAAGACCTACTCTTCCCTTTTCGTTGCACAGGGCGATCCGAATTCGACCAAGTTCTCCTTAGCGATGTGCACAAACGGTAAGGGACTCACCCCGGACATCTACTGCCAGACCGTCCAACCTCTGGAGGCAACGATCAAATGACCTTCTCACGCTTTTTCACACGCACCATTGCGGCCTTGAGTATTGTCACTCTTGCCTCCTTTGCGCTCCCATCCGCAGCTCGCGCTGACGATTCCGTCGATCAACTCAAGAAAAATGACCCCACCGCATTCGAATGGCTCGAAGGCGTGCAGGAAGTCAATCAGGGCGACCAACTCGTCATCCCCACCAAGGTCAAGCTCGCCGATTTTGAAAAGCGAAAGTCGGATGAGGCCGATAGTAAAAGTTCGAGATTCGCAACCCCATTCGCGGTCTATTCCGACGCGGCATTGGATGTGGATCTAGGGTTTGAGCTCGGCACGTACGGAGCTTATGAAGGTATTTCAATCTCACCTTCGTGGATCACTCTGCGGTCGCAGTCACACGCAAGTCCCCTTGCAGACATCACTGGCTCTTCAGGCTGGGGTTTGCTCCCCATGTACTACCTTGTTCAATACAACGACTTGCAAACCGGCAAGCTTCTTGAACACCCGATTGTTCGCCGCATTCATGTCAGCGACAAGGGCTTCCTTCCCCGCCCGCAAAACATCTCGGTGGACCAGGAAGATAACGGCACTTTTACCGTCTCATGGGATCCGGTCGAAGGCGCTGACTCCTACTACGTTGTCTTTCTCAATTCCACCGATAAGGATGGAAAGACTAGGCTCAACCCAAGGCTTGTTGCATCGACAAATCAGACCTCGTGGAATTCTGATCAACGCGCTGATGACGAACCCCCACGAGACCGGACTCTGAATACCGCGCTGGATGCATTCCTGACCGTCCAGGAAGATTCCAAAGGTAGCTCACACGAGGGCTGGATCACAGACGAGGAACTCGACCGTATCATCAACGGCAAGCCAACCCAAGTTTCGGTCATCGCGAAGAAGAACGCGAAGATCTCGAAAATGTCCGATTTTATCGATATCGGAAATACCCTTGGAAATACACCTATTCGAATTGCTTCCAACGCACAGCGCCAGCTTGGTCTGGATCGCTGGGAATTCGATAATTTAAGTGAGCTTCCCACTCAAATCCCTGTGACGATGGCCGATGGGCACACTCGTATGCAGACTTTGATTGTCGATCCCGAAAAGAGCTGGGTTGAGAGCTCAAACCCGAAGACGGTCAAAGATCCTGAAGCAAAACTCAACGTCGTCTACCACATCGGAAATACTCGCTTCACCAGCTCCTACAGCGTCAAGAACTTCGATCCATCGACCTACACCGAGGATCTTAAGAAGATGAAGAAGGATCAGGAAGAGGCACATACCGGTTACTTTGGGTCCAATCTGACCTACACCAAGGAAGTCCAGAAGAAGGAATCCAAGGACAATGTGGCGCGAACCTTCCCAGATACTCCCGTGCAGGTGCTGGGGACAACGCCGCTGTCAAAGTACATCGCTGCGAACTTGATGATGGGATATACAAATATCGACCTTTCACAGTTCCCAGAAGCAGAATCTAACTCACGAATTAGAGATGCATTGGAAGAGGCAAAAGATCAAAACGGTCTGGTTCCCTTTATTATTGGCCGCGAATACTCGCCGAAAGACAAGATTCTTCATGTCACTTTGGGAACTGAGGGGGCAACCGATCAGCATCTTGCACCCAAGGATTATTCGGGCCAGATCAATAGCAAGGCCGACCAAGTGGTCGCAGAGATCATCAAGCCCGGAATGGATGAGGAAACCAAGGTCCGAACCATTAACTCCTGGATCATTAACCATGCGACCTACAACTATGACGGGTTGGAAGGAGGCCACAAGGTCTGGGAAAAGACGGGTACTCTGACGCCCGAATACACCCCTGACCACGATGCAGGTGGCATTTTCTTCAAGGGAACGACCGTCTGCGAAGGCTACGCGAACGTCTTCCAGCTCCTAGCGACGAAGTCGGGTCTCAGTTCGGTTGTTGTGACCGGTGTTGTCACTCTAAGAAATGGTTCTAAATCTGGACACGCATGGAACCAGGTGAAAGTTAACGGAACGTGGAAGACCGTTGATACCACGTGGAATGACGGTGGCGATTCCGGCGACCCCGCGGTTGAGACAAAGTACCTGATGATCCCGAATAACGATCCGCTTCTGACCAGGAACCGCGTTTGGAAGGATCCTGCACTGAAGAAGATCCTCTAAGGAGATTCGGCCGATACATGAGTGGTGGGGCCTCCCTGTCGGGAGGCCCCACCACTGTGTTTCAACGTCAACTCAAGTTGCTCACGACCTACACGCAAGCGTTCACGAGTGCCACGCTCTCCCATTGAGATGATCGCCTACCAGCTTCCGTAGACTCGCTCGGTATTCTCCGTCACGCGCTCACACGCTAGCTGCTCTGAAATACCCCAGAGCTCAGCCATAAAGCGCACGGTATATGCCATGACATAGGAAGCATTGGGGCACCCCCTCCACGGAAGTGGGGTCAAGTAGGGAGCATCCGTTTCAACCAACACCAGTTCAGGCGGAAGGGCCGCAAAGGCTCGACGGAGGTTGTCATTAGCCGGATAGCTTATTGGCCCTGCAAAAGACGCATACCATCCATTCTCAGCCAAGATTTCGGCCATCTGCGCGTCCCCAGAAAAACAATGGAAAACAATGCGCTGATCCGAACGCGCGCACTCACGCAGCAGGGCAATAGAGTCCTCATGAGCATCACGGTCATGAATCTGCAGCGGCAAATCGTGGCGAGCAGCCATTTCGATGTGCGCGCGGAAGGACTCCTTCTGGGCCTCGCGACCGGGATCAGCGGTACGAAAATAATCCAAGCCGCTCTCCCCCACTGCGACCACCATCGGGTCACTCAAGCGTTCCTCCACGGCAGACAAGGCCTCGTCAAGGGGAACATGGTACTCACGTACTTGGGGAAGCAAACCATCCGGTGAAGCTTCGGCAAATCCGGCGTGCAGCGCGGCCTCGTTCGGGTGGATCGCGAGGGCAACTCGGACTCCCTCATGTGCTCGGGCAAGCTCGAGCATCGGATCAAAAGCTGGCAGCTCACAGGCGCTGGAAATCATCCTCGTCACGCCTACTTGGCGTGCGCGCTCCAACTGTTCCTCAAGGGCCATCTTGACCCCATCCGCGCGCGGGATTTCTCCTTCATGGACGGGAAGATGCGTGTGGTTATCAATGACCGGCAGCGCCAAGGGGTTGGGAGGATCCGGCCAAGGACGAGGCTTACGCTTACCCATTCCGCCTCCTCAGTGCTCCCACACGACGGACTCGCGCACGTGCTGTGCGGCCTCGTCGCCCAGAAGCTGGCGGACCAGCTCAAAACCGAGTTCTAGAGCAGTACCCGCTCCCCTACTGGTCACAATGTTCTCGTCAACGACGACGCACTCAGACCGAGCCTGCGCACCTCCCGCGCTCAGGGCATCCATAAAGCCCGGGTTCGCGGTTGCATGACGTCCCTCAAGCACTCCAAGTTCGGCCAGAATCGAAGGGGCGGCACAGATCGCAGCGGTCTTTTCTCCAGCCGAGGCGCGACGCGTCAATTCCTCGCGCACGCGCTCATTTGCCTTCAGCCCGAGCGTTCCGGGCATACCACCCGGTAGGAAGACAACGGTGTAGGACGCTAAATCCACATCTGCAAGCATGAGGTCGGAAACGAGCTTGACCCCATGCGAGCTGACAACGTGGCGCTCATTTTCAATCGAAATGAGATCCGCGCGGATCCCCGCTCGATACAGGGCGTCGACGACCGCAAGGGCTTCGACTTCCTCAAATCCGGTCGCAAGCAGGACAGCGACACTATCCGTCGTTGTCAGGGTATTGGGCGTTGGCATTTTTCCTCCTCAGGTGCGCATCTAGATCATTTTCCAGAAGCGCTGTATACCTTCAGAGTAACGCAGGCTTACGCCCGTCGACGTCGCAGCTACTCTGAACGAAGCGCCTCAACGGGATCTTGGCGAGAAGCTCGCGAAGCCGGAATCAAACCAGCAATCACGGTCAAGCCAACCGAAATCGCCACCAATACCAGGGCTGTCAGCGGGGAAAGCTGGGCAATGTTCTTCACCTGGAAACCCTGCTCGGCAATTGCATTGACCAAGCCGCAGATACCGTAGGTCACTGCCACGCCAAAAACACCAGCTATCAGACCCTCGATAAAGGTTTCCGCGTTGAAGACCGCAGAAACATTGCCCTTTGAGGCACCGATCGAGCGGAGAATACCGATTTCCTTCTTGCGTTCAAGAACTGAAATGTAGGTGATGATCGCGATCATGATCGAGGACACGACCAGCGAAATCGACACGAAGGCGATGAGCAGCCACGAGATCACGTTGACGATGTTCGTCACCGAACTCATGAGTACGCCCATGACATCGGTGTAGGTAATGACCTGATCGGTCTTGCCCGCGCTTTCCTTGTCGGCGTTGTACTGGTCGAGGACAGCCTTAACGGAGTCCTTGTCCTTGAAGGACTTCGGGTAGATCGAGATGCTGCTCGGTGACTTCAGGTCAGCCCATCCCAGATCGCGCAGGTTCGTTTCAAGCGTGGGGACGTTCGTTGAGAACATCGTTGCCATCAGTGCGGCAAGGGACTTCTCATCAAGATTCGACGAGAAGGCCGATGCCATGGCCTCGGGATCAAAATGGAAGGCGCTGCTCATATTCGTTGCGAATTGGTTCATTGTCGCGCTGATTTGCTGGCCAATTGACTCCGAAAGCTGAGTCATCATCTGAGTCATGGCGTTCGACATGGTCTCTTGAAGAACCTGACCGATCGCAGCAGAGACCCCGCGCATGAGATTGCCACCAAGCTGTGCGGCGATCTGCGCTGAAATCTGGTGTGCAAGTTCTGTCGATACCTGAGAGGCGACCGACTCAAGCGCCGGGTCATCCCCAAGCGCGGCCTGCAGGTTTGTCATCAGTTTCTGACGATCAACAACCTGGTCAGAAGAGACGGCAGTGTTGATCTGTTGGATCACTGAGGGCTGCGAGAAGTAGTCAGAAACCAGCGTGGCAAAGTCCGTGGAGCCACCCGCAGCAATCTGGTTTTGCGCGTAGTCCTGGAAGCCCTGAAGGATCTGACTTGCCTGAGAGCTCAAGTATGTTCCGGCGGTATCCTTGACCGCGCCATCCGCCAGCGTCTTACGGATAATCGCGGGGAAATCAACGTTTTGCAGCTGAGGAACGCTCTTGCTAAGTTCGCCCAGGTTGAGCTTTGACGGATCGATCTGTACAGCCGAACCGTCAGCGGGAACAAGCTTCGAAAGATCAATATTCGACAGGTCCATCCCCGACAAATCAAGGTGTGAGAAGTCAAGGCTGGACAGATCCATTCCGCTGAAATCTAGAGAGGACAGATCCATCTGCATGGCGGAAGGATCAATAGAAAACGCCGCAGACAGCTTGTTTTGATCAACGGTGAACAAACTGGACATATCAAAGCCGCTGGAACGGTCCTTCGAGGAATCTGCAAGCTCTTGGAAGGTCTTCCCCGTGAACACATCGGTCTTCGGGTTCGCCCGCTGATCCTTAACGATCTGGCTATCCTCGGCCTCGCGAATGATCTGGCGAGTCAGCTCAGGGCTGTATGCAATGCCCTGGCGCAGCGCTCCCCCATGCGAGGAATTTGGCTTTACGATTGCGCTGATACGAAGTTCTTGCCCTTCGTCGATCAGCTTCTTCATGAATTCTTTATCCGAGGAGTGATCCGACCAGACCTTGTACTTGTCGTCCCACGTGTACTTTGCCGCGGCGTTGATGCGCTTGTACTTAATCCCCAAAATCTTGTCGTAGTCGTACGAGGCCGCGGGGGCCTCGCTCGCTGAAGGCGAAGGACTCGGGGTGGCTGAGTTCTTCTCGCCAATGGTGCCCGAGTAGTACTGGCGCATCAGTTCGTCGAATTCCTTGTGGTCTTTCAGACCAAGGACATACTCCATCAGGTTCGACATATTGCCGTCTTCATCAATAACAAGGACAACTTCAGAAGCAGAAGTTGGCCAGTGGCCGGCAAGAACATCGTAGGCGGAGGTATATAAAGAGGCTTGCTGCGGCATTTGATAGAAGGCGTTGGTAGCCATCATCGAGGACATAGGACTTCCGCGCATGCCCGTTTCCATCCGATTCATCGCTTGATCAGGGCTGACTTGGATGTTGTCCTTCGAGGTGTCTGCCTGGAAGATCTGTGGCGTCACATCGTAGTCGTATTCGATGGCGTTGACGAAAGAATTCACATTCCCGCCGTTTCCATCGAGGAAAGTCTTCAAGGAAGCCAAGTCATTCGTCTTCGCGTCGCGAATATTGTCTGCAAGGGTCCTCAGTTTGGAGACGCCGACTTTTCCGTCGCTTGGCTTCTCACTGCTAGCGGCTTCGACTTGCGCAGACAGGGCACTGGACATGTCCATCCCGCTCTTTTGAATGGTCAGCGGGTATGCGCCGAGGGTTTCTTCTTCCGTCTGGGCGATGTAGGCATTCGTACCGTTGGCCAGAGCCAAAATCGCGGCAATACCGATGATTCCGATAGACCCCGCGAAAGAGGTCATCAGGGTACGGCCCTTCTTCGTCATCAAGTTATTGAAGGACAGGGAAAGCGCGGTCAGGAAGCCCATCGAGGTGCGGCGTACAGGCTTGGCCTCGCGAACTTCTTCGGTGCCGGGGACGAAGGGACGAGAATCGGCAACAACCTCACCATCCGCAAGCTCGACAATACGCGTTGCATATTGGTGCGCAAGCTCCGGGTTGTGGGTCACCATGATGACCAAACGGTCCTGGGCGACGTCTCGCAGGAGGTCCATGACCTGGACGCTGGTCTTTGAATCCAGAGCACCGGTCGGTTCGTCAGCCAAGAGAATTTCAGGATCGTTGATCAGGGCGCGCGCGATGGCGACGCGCTGCATCTGACCGCCAGAGAGCTGCGAGGGTTTCTTCCCCACGTGCTCGGCCAGCCCGACGCGTTCCAGGGCTTCCATCGCACGCTTGCGGCGTTCGCCTCGGGAGACGCCGGAGAGGGTTAGCGCCAACTCAACGTTGGACAAGATGCTCTGGTGCGGGATCAGGTTGTAGGACTGGAAAACAAATCCGATGCGGTTGTTGCGGTAAGCATCCCAATCGCGTGCTTTGTAGTCCTTCGTTGAAATTCCATCGATAACCAGGTCACCGCTTTGGAAATGGTCAAGGCCACCAACAACGTTGAGCATTGTCGTTTTACCCGAACCCGACTGGCCCAGAACCGCGACGAATTCGCTATCACGGAAGGCAACCGAAACGTCATTGAGTGCAACCTGGCGCAGGTTTGCAGTTTCGTAGATCTTGACGATGTTGCGCAGCTCAAGCACTGGGATTCCTTCGACCGTTAGTTGCTGACCTTTTTAGGCTAACAAAATGGCTGCGGGAGCGACATCGGGGATTCCCCTGGTTGACCGTGGGGAAACTCGGGGCTAGTGGTCGCTGGACTTACCCGAAACCAAAAGGATCTCTTCATTATCGAGGCGGGCGAGAGCGCCCTCGAGGGCCGCGGAAGAGAAGATGCCTTCGTCACGTGCCTGCAAAAGTGCGGCTCGCTGGGCATGAATCGCTTCTAGTGCCAGCTCGCGGATCTGCTCACGCGTGAAGGACTTTTCGACCTCTTCTTCGCTCATGTCAACGGTACCGTGTCCTTCATCGTCAGCGAAGTCCTCAGCATTACTGGCCTTGGGTCCCTCTGGCAGTGATTCATCATCACAGTTCGGACACAGACCATCACGAGTAGCGCCATTGCGCGCGCTGGCATCTTGCAAGATATCGGAGAGAACTCGGTCAGCGGCCCGGGAGGGATATGCCCCTTCACCTGTCTCATCGCCGGGAACTGCATGTCCGATTCGCGAAAGCGTGCGTGAAACTCCAGCGGAGAGCAAAGTATGAGCGTCAACTTCGTGGATTGCCTGCGCAAGAGCGGTATCGACCAGCGCGGATCCCATGACCTTTAGAAGTTTGGCGCGTTCTTCTTCGGAGATATCTCCCGAGGCCATGTGCGGTTTAACAACGCGAATCAGTGCGGGAAGAGTCAAACCCTGAATAATGAGCGCGCCAGCGGCGATAAACAATGCAATCATCAGGAGCAGGGCGCGCATCGGGGCATGCGTCGAAATGGTCTGCGCAGCGGCCAAAGTGATGGCACCTCGCATGCCTGCCCATACAATGACGCTAGCTTCACGCGGACCAAGTGGCTCATTTTCGAAGTAGTCAATATCGGAACGACGTACCGCGTGCTGGCGCTCGCGTATCCTTAAACGTCTGCGCCACAGGTTCATAGTCTTGAGCCATTGTTCTTCACTAAGATTGCGACTGGCCAGCACATCGCTATCGACCGCGCACGCCTGTGCCATTCGGTGTTCAAAGGCTTCAAGGCGCTCGACCTCGGCATCATAGCGCCTCTTGCGGTGAGAACGACGATGGTCAAGCCAGGCAAGCATCAGAGCAATGAAAAGTGCGCGGATGGCCATGATGAGCGTGCCAAGGGTAACTGCCACAATCGCTGCAAAGGTCAAGCCACCAACGAATTCACTAGCTTCTTCGACAATTCCAAAGGCTTGTAGCCCCATTGTTAAGAAGATCGCGCTCTCCAAAACAAGGGTCATGGTCTCCCAGTTCTGCTGAGAGAAGCGTCTGTTGTTTGCAGAGATGAGGGCCGCACGACGGCGTGAGACAACGAGGCCAGCCACTACGGCTGCAACCAAGCCGGATCCACCCAAATGCTCTGCGGGAAGCGAGGCAATGAAAGGCATCGCGAAGGAAAAGACAGTGTCGGTCGAGGGCTCTTTGAGAAGCGCACGCACGCGTACACCAACCTCACCAACGACCCATCCGATGACAGCTGCAATACCGAGCGCAAGCGCAACCCTTCCAATGAGCAATCCCGGGTTAAGAGCGTTGTTGTCCGCGGCTAAGCCTGCATTCATTGCAGCAGAAAGCAGAACCAGCGAGGTCGCATCATTAAAGAGCCCCTCGCCCTCAAGTACGGTAATAATGCGGTGCGAGACACCCGAACGCTTCGCAATGGAAACGGCAACTGCGTCTGTCGGGGAAAGAACCGCACCCAATGCAACGCCCCAGGGAAGGGAAATCGCGGGGACCATCCAGTTGATGACGAAGCCAACCGCAAAGGCTGAGAGAAACACCAGAGGAATTGCGAGCATTGCAACCGCGTTCATTTCGCGGCGGAAATCCATGGTTGGCATACGGACCGCTGCCGAGAACAGGAGGGGCGGCAAGATGATTTCCAAGATCAGGTGCGGTTCAACTTCAATAGCCCCTACCTGAGGAAGGAAGCCGATCCCCAAGCCAACAGCAAGCAGGATCAATGGTGACGCTACGCCAACCTTGGGCGCCAGAAACTGTGTGGCAACAATAATGAGCATCCCAAGCAGCGCAATCATCAACGGGTCCATGCACCTAGTTTACGGGGGACAGGATCACATGTCCGGAGTGCGCATACCGGTCTTTACTATGCCAAGCTGAACCTATGGGTATTGTTCGCATTCCTAGGAACTCCGCACTGACACTGTGTTCCTTCGCCACTGAACTTGGAACCATCACCTGCGCCGCCTCCGACGGAGCCTTGAGCGCGCTGTGGATGAGTGGACAGCGCTTTTTTGGTTACCCTTTTGGGATTTCCGAGGCCGAGGCCTCCGCTCACGCTCCCCTCTCCACCCGGGATGGTCTGCGCGCGTGGACATTCAACGGGGGCACAGTCAGTGAGCAGAACGCAGCGGTCTTGGAACAGGCCTATCAGTGGACGAAAGATTTTCTTGAGGGCATTAACCCTGATCCTGCAGCAATTCCTTTGGCAACCTTTGGAACAGACTTCCAGCTGCGGGTGTGGAATGCGCTTTTGGATATTCCCTACGGAGAATGCATCACCTACGCGGATCTCGCTCGAGAGGTAGGTTCACCGCGCGCCTACCAAGCGGTCGGGAGCGCTGTTGGGCACAACCCACTCTCGCTCATCGTCCCCTGCCACCGCGTGGCCTCGGCCTCGGGCCAGGTCCACTACGGAGGTGGGCCGGCGCGAAAGCTCTACTTGCTGTCGGTAGAATCAAAGGGTTCTCTCCACTAAACCCTTGACGTACGTCAATCTCTACGTATAATTAGACGTGAGATTTCACGTATTTTGGAGGGCGTAATGGCACTGGAGCCTATCGAACCACAGCCCGGCAGTGACCGAGACCCCGCAAATTTCGTCGGCCGCGCTGCAATCACCTCCCAAGCGCGCAAACGCCTACAGGTGGGCGCAAATCTTCTCCTCACCGATCCCAGACGCATGGGTAAGACCTTCTGGATGCATACATTCGCCGCACGAGAGAAGCGTTTTCACTGCTACTTCATCGATTACGAGGGCGTCTTCACAGTAAACGACTTCCTCATCCGCACTGCCGACGCACTCGTCAAAGGCGGGAAACTCCCTACGCGGGCATTTCAGAAACTCAAAACGATCTTTGATAACTGCGATATCGAAATCTCAAGCCCCATCACTATTAAGAGCTACCATCGCCAGACATCTCCGCACGTCCTACTCACAGATATTCTGAGCACCCTCGACGGGGAAGAAAACGATGTTATTCCGCTTGTCATGATGGATGAGGTCCCCATGGCGGTGAATAACATTGCCGAACGCGAAGGCGCCGGAGCTGCCGAAGAAATCCTCCAGACACTGCGCGCACTTCGCCAAAAGACCACGCGCGTGCGATGGATCGTCACAGGGTCCGTCGGCTTCCATCATGTTCTACGCAAAACCAATATGACGCAGGGAGTCTTGAACGATCTTGAATCATTACCGCTCGGGCCTCTCCCCCGTGACGAGGCCAACGAGCTTGCACGCCGCTTGCTCCTAGGCGTGGGACAAGAGCCCCTCGATGATGTCGTTAATGAGCTCATCGCGGTAAGCGGAGGAATTCCATTCCTCCTACACAAACTCGTGGGCGCACTCGCACAGAGGTGCTACACCGCTTTTTCTCCCAGCGATGTCCGCGAATGCTTCGAAAACTTCATTGATGACCCCGATGAATTCCGTTGGTTCGAGCACTACCTCACGCGCGTGACGCCACACTACGGCGAGCACGCACAAGTCGCCGATCAGATCCTGCGACAGACGCTTTCTCAGACGAATGAGTGGATTCCCGTCGATTCATTGACGCAAGGCGAGGAATTCTCCGACGTCCTTGAGGATCTCATCAAGGATCATTATTTGGAGCGCCGAGGCCGCTCAGTACGCTGGCGATATCCCGCACTGCAATACATTTGGGCACGTAAGAAGGGAGCCTGGGACCGACGATGACTAGTCTCTCGTTTGCTTGCTTTACCCCTTCGCTCATGCCCAAGAATCTTCTCGAGCGCACATTTGTCGCGCGTGAGCCAATTTTGAAGACCATCATGAAGCGCGTTGAGAAGCTTGGGAAAACACCAAGTCCGAATCACACGCTGTTTGTCGGGTCTTACGGCGTGGGTAAAACACACCTCATCTCCTTGGCGTATCACCGCAGTGTCAAGCTTGCTGATGGTCAAAGAAATACTTCCTTGCGCATCGCGCGTCTGCCCGAAACTCCGTGGAGGATCACCTCATACGCGCGTCTTCTTGCCGCGATTCTCAACCAGTTCTCCCCCACTGAGATGAAGAGCGCGGACGAGATTTCCCTCGAGGCGCAACTCCGCGGCAGTATCCGCGTCGACGGCCCCATTGTGGTCTTCATGGAGAACGTTAGTCAGATCTTCGAAGCACTTGGACAGGACGGGCAACAGAAGCTGCGGAGTTTGCTTCAAACCGAAACGGGCATTCTCATTATCGGAAGCACCACACGCCTCGATCGCAGCCTGAGCGATCACGCTTCGCCCTTCTTTGGCTTTTTCGACACGATTCGACTCGAGCCTTTCACTCCTGAAGAAGCACGCGAAATGCTCAGTACTCTGGCGCATGAAGCAGACAACGCCGAACTGGCTGAGTACGCATCAGGCCCTGATGTGATGGTTCAAATCCGCACCATCACTCACCTCACAGGCGGCGTGCCACGAGTGTGGGCAATGCTTGGCAGCACTCTGGACGCCGCTGACTTTGAAGGCCTCAGCACACTGCTCCTCGCTCGGATTGACGCTTTCACCCCGTATTACCAGGAACAACTGGCTCAGCTCTCCCCTCTGCAGCGCCTCGTCATGGCGGAACTCGTAGCAGCCAATCGCCCATTGCCCGTGAAAGATCTTGCTGAGCGCGTGGGTTCGGAGCAGCGCACCGTCGCCAAAGCCATCAGCGATCTCAGCGAACGAGCATGGATCAAACCGGTTTCAACTCTCTTTACGGATCTCCTTGATCAACGTCGGAGCTACTATGATCTGGTAGATCCTCTTGCCCGACTGGTGCTTCAGCTCAAGGATTCAGACACGCTACTGTTACCTTCGATAGTGCATTTCCTTGAGACATGGTTTGGCACCGAAGGACTGACCGCTTCTTCCTCGTTTGAATTGCTTGGAGAGGTCGAAGATGCACTTGCATCGGCTGCACAGGGGGACGCGGAGCCGATGATGGCACTCCCCAGCACCGCGCGCGAGGCAATCGAAATCAAAGTGTGTGATGTGGAGGGGATTTCCTCGGCACGCCTGAATCTCCTTGCGAAAGCCGCGAAAGGGGCAGATCTTCTTCCCTCCAAAGACATCATCGAATGGCTCGCCCGCGCGGAACGTCTTGACCACGAGCTGCAGTCCACCCAAAGCCGGCTCACGTTGGTACGTTGGCTTGCCGCCTCACATCGCTTTGAGGAGGCCGAGGCCGCCTTGGGGACAATTACTTCCGCACAGGAGGCTCAGGAAGGCGCGCGGGCACTGAGCGACGCTCACCAAGCCCGCAACTAGCCCATCTAAAGCCAGCCCAAGACGAAACTACTTGTTCTCGGTAGAGTCCGGTAAGGCCTCGGCAATCTGCTCGGCGACCAAGTCCTCATCGACGGGGAGTTGAGTGCGCGCATAGGCGGCAGCGTCATCGTGGACATCAACGATTTCCTCGGCAGCCGAACTGGCATCGCGGCGCAACTCGACGCCATCAACGACGGAGGCGCGTGCAAGCGTACGGGCCTCTACCCGGTCCTCGTCCGTGAACTCGAGATCATCAGCATGCTTACGGACAAGAAGGCGAATAAGCTTGCGGCGCAGGTTTTCCTCGCGCACGACGGCTGAACGCTCACGCAGCCAGCCGACTGCCAAAATAATCAAGAGAACAACACCCAACCAACCGATGACCGGATACATCATGCCGATGAGCTTCTTGAATCCCATGAACGATGCCGCGTAGCCAGCTGCTACTACTCCGATGAGCACCAGACGCATTCGTGAGGTCGACCCGCCAGAAAAACGACGAGCTGTCGAATAGAACAGGGAGAATGCGGTGTTGTAGATCAGCGCAAAAATCACAAGGGTATATCCGAAAGCGAATAGCGGATGAATCGAGCGTGCTATCTCAAGAGCCGGAACGTTTACATCCCAGATACGATCCACGTTCAGATACAGAGCAAGCGCATCCGCACCGAGGACAAGGGCGATCAGCACGCCACCGATACGACCGGCACGACGCGCTTCACCAATGCGCAAGATTGAGCCACCGAGGACGAAGGCCATAGCAATACCACCGACAACACACAGTGCGAAATAGTTAATCGTCGCCAGCCACAGATTCGGCAGTGCGGGAGTGACGTTACGCGCTGCAGCGTTAAGTTCCGCAATTCCCGCATGCGGAGTCACCAGTGAATAGATGGCTAAAACGGCAATCGCAATCATGATGATGGGCGTGAACACCCCGATCACATTCATGATCCTGTCAAAATCCAGGAATGCCGTGAGAATAACAAGCAAGGCACACAGTAAGCTGCCCGCCCATGTGGGCACTCCGAATTGCTGCTGGAGGTTCGCTCCAGCTCCCGCCAACATCACGAAGCCCATAGTGAAGGCAGAGAAGATCAGCACCACATCAATGACGCGACGCAACACCGGATGAGTGATGCGTTCGAAGACCTCGTCGTGATTATCTGAACGGAAGTACGAGCCAAGCTGCAGGGCAACGACGCCGAAAATGACGTTCAGCACACCCAAGGCTACGATTCCGATCAAACCCTTGGCGCCAAAAGCAAGGAAATATTGCAGGAGATCTTGGCCGCTGGCCAAACCTGCGCCGACTATCACTCCCACATACGCAAAAGCCACCGAGAGGTATTTCTTAGTCATGGTCTTCTTCCGATTGCCAATAAATATCACGGCCAAGGCCTATTTTCACCGTACAGGGTGAACTACTAGGCCGCAGAATTATGTCGACTGGATCACAAAAGAAGAAAAAAGCTACGAGTTCGTTCGAATGGGGAAACTACTTGCTGTCGGTGGAATCCGGCAATGCCTCGGCAATTTGCTCGGCAACCAAGTCCTCATCGACGGGGAGCTGAGTGCGCGCATAGGCGGCGGCGTCATCTTGGGTGGCGACGATCTGCTCGGCGATCGAGTCGGCCTCGCGGCGCAGCTCAGCACCGTCAACGACCGAGGCGCGGGCGAGTGTCTGGGCTTCGGCGCGGTCTGCCTCGGTGTACTCGAGGTCATCGGCGTGCTTGCGTACCTGAACGCGGATCAGCTTGCGACGCAGATTTTCCTCGCGGATCACTGAGGCGCGGCGGTGCAGCCAGGCGATCGCAAGGACCACAAGGAGGGCGATCCCCAGGTAGCCGATGATCGGATACATGCCGCCGACCAGTTTCTTGAAGCCCACCAAGGAGTTTGCATAACCTGTAGCAGTCACTCCTGTCAGAATGACTCGCATGCGCTGATCCGAGCCGCCGGAGAAGCGTCGAGCTGTTGAGTAGAACAGGGAAAAGACCGTGTTGTAGATCAGGGCGAAAATGATGAGCGTATACAGGAGCGCGAAGGCCGGATGAATGCGCCGGGCGATCTCCAAAGTCGGCACTCCCACATCCCAGATGCGATCCATGTTGAGGAAAAGCGTCACCGCATCGGCCGCAATAACCAGTGCAATCAGCGCGCCACCCAAGCTCCCGGCCTTGCGTGCGACATCAATGCGCAGGACGGAACCTCCCAAAACGAAAGCCATCGCAATACCGTTGACCACGCAGAGTGCGAAGTAGTTGATTGTCGAGAGCCACAAGTTTGGAAGCGCGGGGGTGACATTCTGCGCGGCAGCGTTGAGCTCGGTGATGCCTGGATGCGGGCGCGCAAGCGAGTAGATCGTCAAAATACTGATGGCGACAATGATCATCGGGGTGAAGACACCGATGACTTTCATGATGCGATCAAAATCAAGGAAGGCCGTGACGACAACCAAAACTGCGCAGATCGCACTTCCCGCCCATGCCGGGATTCCAAACTGTTGTTCTAGGTTCGCTCCCGCGCCAGAGAGCATGACGACGCCCATCGCTAAGCCCGAAAAGACCAGAACAACATCGATTATGCGACGAACCAGAGGTGGAGCAATGCGCTCAAAGACTTCATCGTGGTGGCCCGAACGGTAATAGGACCCGAGCTGCAGGGCCACGACACCAAAGACAATGTTGAGAACGCCCAGGACCGCAATGCCAATCAGGCCCTTCGCTCCGAAAGAGAGGAAGTACTGCAGAAGGTCTTGACCACTGGCAAGGCCCGCACCGATGACGACGCCAACGTAAGCGAATGCGACAGAAAGATACTGCTTGGGCACTCTTACTTCCCTTCGAGAAGCTGAATCGGCGGACGGGGAGCATTGACCTGGTTAATCGGGGCATCAGTATCTGCGTAGCCCAAGCAGAAACCGGTGATCAGCTTGTAGTGCTGGGGAATCTCAAACTCCTGCTCGACCGGACCGCGCCAAGCCGAGAGCACACCGATTGCACACGAGTCGACGCCGTGAGCTTTTGCTGAAAGGAAGAGTGTTTGCAGCATGAGACCGGCGTCCATTGCGCTCCACGGGAGCATGTTTTCATGGACGAAAACAAAACCCATGACAGGTGCATTGAAAGCGGAAACATTGCGGCGATTCGCGTTGTCACGGCCTTCATAATCGCGGCGCTCGACGCCGTATGCACCGTAAACCAGCTTCGCGACCTCGACTTGAGGGGCTCGAAGTTCCTTCGGGTAGGGCTTCCAGATGGGGAAATCACCATCGGGCAGTTCACGCTTGAGAGCAGTTTTGATCGTTGCAAAGCGCTTATGGTGCTGGATGTCCAGGGTCTGGTTGAAACGTCGCACATATTCTTCGCGCAGGCGATCCGCACGCTCCCCCGTTGCCAATGCGACACGGAAGGCACGGGTATTGGACCAGCTGGGGGCCGTCGTCGCGTCCTTGAGGATCGCATCCAGGATGTCCTGCGGAATCTGCTGATCCGTATATGCGCGGGTCGAGCGGCGCGAGGCCGCGAGCGCGGAGAAGTCAGGGGCAGTGAAATTGGTAGCGTCGGTTGTCACTGTTCAAGCGTAGCGTGCTTGTGTCAGTTGGAGCCTGTTTCGATGCGAGTTCGTTCCGTTTGCTGCCTGTCTCAATGCGCGCTCCGTCCACGCGATGCTCCCCGCGCATTCCCACCCCTCTTTGTCACACGAAGTCGTGAAAAGACATGCG
>ERZ773045.55-NODE-55-length-60088-cov-6.161445_pt1 | contig 60088 bp, 48 predicted proteins | sample MGYA00580635_ERZ773045 | MGnify/ENA primary metagenome ERZ773045 (study PRJEB29015, sample SAMEA2738115) | human oral metagenome | biome: human oral; feature: human-associated habitat; material: saliva | place: China | collected 2261 ...
GCGCCAAGATGTCGTAGTGCCAGACAGGTGCGTCAGAAATCTGCATAGGCTGAGCAGCCTCTTCAGCAGTCTGACCAGCTGGTTTGTACATAATGACTGGAGCAGAAGGTGTCTGAATATCGCCGCCCGTCAAGTACCAATCACCATGGTCAGCGGTAATGATGAAAGACGTATTCTCATACACTCCCAAACGCTTGAGCTCAGCGATGTAGGCTTCAACAATTCTGTAAGCCGCGATGGTTTGCTCGTCAACGTTTTGCTTGCTTGGATCTTCAGTGCGCTCAACGTTGCGATCAAGCGTGTAAGGTGGATGCGAGCCAAACAGATGAATGAAACGGAATGAACCGTTCTGACCAGTATTGTCAATCGAGAGTCCGTAGTGTTGAAGCTCCTGGTAATACTTGAGGTCATCCTCTGTGTATGGCTGTGAAGAGAGATCAACTTCGTCCATGTTGACTGACTTGCGCATGCGCATATTAAGATCCTCGGTATAATACCAGAATCGAGGCTTAAACATCCAAGGCATGTCCCTGCAGAACGCTGTCTTATAGAGAATGCGCAGCGCACCAAAAACATCCAGCTGATTATCAAGTCCCCTACCAACAGGTGGATGGTAGTTAACGGAATACTTCTGAGCTGTTCCTCTATAACGGTTGTAATTGAGCTGGTCGGTGTACAGGCCAGCCTCAAATCCAGCATTCTGGATATCCCTGAGATACTGATCACTCTGTGCCCAGTTATAAACAAAATCGTTGAAATTCTCGCCAGGCTGAGGACGTGTTCCAAAAAGCAGCGATGGCACACCATATCGAGTAGGAATCATAGAACCTACAGAGTTTCTATACCACGTAAATCCTGTTAAACCGGCAAATGTCTCTGGACGTTCATCGTAGAGTCTCTGAATAAAGGCGGTGTCGGTAGTATCAAGGACAAACACCACGACATTCTTCTTGGATGAAACGTTGTAGAGGCCCTCGCGCGTTGCGATAACCTGCTGGTTTTCGGCATGAGCATCTATCGACGCTGCAATTGCTGGTCCCCACAGACTTGCAACGCCCACTGTCTGGACAATGATAAGAGCGGTTGCGGTTACCAGAAGACCTGTTCTAAGCTGACGTGCTTTTAGGAGCGAGAAGGTCACTGCAGCTGCAATGATTGCCAGCCAGATGAGGCCAGAGACAATCATTTGGGTTGTGAAGTCTGACCAAATAACCTCGTGACCATCTGCAAGTGGCATACCACCGTTCAAGAATACAGCCTGAACGTACGACGCCACACCGATGGCCCCCACAAACGCAATGGCAACGTTAAACACGCGCTTACGCAGGAGCGATAGAAACACTGTAAGAATGATCGTAATAATAAGGCCTGCAATAATAACGGGACCTGCAACATCATTGAGGTTGAAAGAAAGGTCTCGCGCATTGCTTGCTACCAGCTCAAGTGGGGCTACGACCAAGATGGTAAAGACAGTAAAGAAAGAAACAAGGAATGCAACACCAACGCGACCCTTAGGTTTGAGGGTTCCCTCTTTTTGCTCCTTGAGACGGATAGCTTCTGCTGCAAGGATTTCTTTCATCTGAGTATTTGCAGCTTCTGCACCTTTGGCGTCAATCTTGTGAACTTTGCCTTCGACAATCTTATTGGCGTTCTCATCAATCTTAAGCAGACGGAAGAGCACCTTACGAGAACGCCTAAACGCAACGCCAAGGACCGCAGAGAGCGCAACTACAACTGCTGCCAATGCCTGGATGGTGTAGGTCATAACTGACGGGTCAACGTAAGCCTGAGCTGTTGTTGGTAGAAGTGCCCACCACGCAAACGTCAGTACTGCGACAAAAAACGCTCCATGAAGGAAGGACGCGCGGCTTTGAATAGCGGCGCTGCAAGAGTTTCTCATGGTAGAAGTTGTTGTTTTAGTCACGAGAAACACCGTCCTCATCAGTTGTCTTTGTGGCGTCTTTAGTGGAGTTGACGTCGTCGCTTTTCTCGTCATCGTCTGCAGCGTCCGCAGCAGCGTTCTTCTTGGTAGTAGCGTTGTCTGCAACCTCAGCGGCAGCCTCTTCCTGGTGCGCCAAAACGCGCTCGAGGATGAACTTACCTGCGGCTTCTCCACCGTGGCCGAGATTAAAGATCATGTTGTTACGAATCTCTTCAATCTTGTGCGACCAGCTATCGGTCTCTTCAAGCATCTGCGCAACCGCGTCGCCAAGGCCCGAAAGGTCCTTAGGATCAAAGCTGCGGCCAATCTCATTCCTGAGCGTAATGTCACATGGATCCGAATGAATCTTGCTCCAGTCGGGGTTATTCTCCTTCATCGCGGTATCAATGAAGACCGACGGCTTGAGCGTGGTAAATGAGAACTCCTCAGCAACACTCGACCAGTCAGTAAACAGCAGATCAGCCGAGAGAACCGAAGTGTTGGAGCTGAAGTCAGTCTCAAAGGAGAGCTCCTCTGGGTCCGCGTCAGCGTAGCGAGCAAGAATCTCCTCCATGCGGGCAGGATAGCGCTTCAAATACTCTGGGTGTGGGCGGACCACAATGCGCCAGCCGCGGCCCATGAGCTGCTCAAGCAGGCCGTCAAGGCAGCTGTCCATCAAGTTGTCATACTGCCACGAAGGACCAATCAGCAACAGGGGTTTCTCGCCAGGTTTGCGCTGGCCCAGATTCTGCTTCTGGTAGTTTTTGATTGACCTATCGAGAAGATCGTAGCCAATAGCAGGCTTTCTCTTGGATGGCGTACCGTAGTACTTCTCGACCAGCTCAAGATCGTGCTGCTGGTGAGGGCCAACGCAGAGGACGTCGTCGTAGTAGGTGTACTCGTTGCGCGTTGAGGTGACCGTCATGGAGGTCATATGGTGGCACATATACATGTATTCAGCGTCTTTGCGCACGTAGGAGCGCTTCATGTAGGAGCTCTCCAGGTCGCCGAGGGAAGTTACCACAACATCAGCGTCGAGCTTCATGAAAAGCGTGATAAGGCGACGCTTACCCAAGTAATACGGAATCAGGCGAGGCTGCTGTTTTGCCAGTTCAAAGACCTGGTCGTTAGGGTCAGAGGTGACATAGTGGATACGAATGTCAGAGTTTGCCAGCAGCCACTCGATGGCGCCCTGGAAGTACTTGTAGAAACCGCTTGATTCGGAGTAAAAGACCAGGTGCTTGCCGATGGTGTCAAAGAAGCGCTTGTAGTCCTCTTTTTCGCGAGCGGCATGAGGATCGCGCTGGAACCACTTGTGAGTGGACTTGGTTGCTGCGTCCATTGCCTCAAACTCGTCGCGAGCAGCATTGAGATCGTCGTAATCAACCTGCTTACGAGGGTCGATGATGATGTTGCAGACAATTTGGACCAGGATTGAGAGAAGGTTTGAGCAAACCCAATAGAATGCCATGCCACAGACAACGTAGACTGCAAGTACCAGCGACATTGCAATAGAAAGGCCGTTTGTGGTGTTCTTCTCTGCACGAGACTGCTCGCGCTGAAGCGGATTCAGCTTGTTGGAAGCAAGACCAAGAGCAACCGAGGACAAAGCTGCTGCCAGTGGCATAATCCAGGTGATACCGCCATCGATGATTGGGGTCATGCCCAAAAACTCTGTGCCAGGCGCACCAGAATCGGTGATGCCATGGATAACGTCAACTAGGCCGAACAGGATGACTACCTGGATTGCCAGAGGAATAAGACTCAATAGCGGGTGATAGCCTGCCTTTTTGTTGAGCTCGTTGGAGCGCTCCTCGATGGTCTCCCTGTCGCCGAAGTAGCGAGTCTTTAAGCGGAAGGTCTCGGGCATAAGGCGCACCATAACAATAGAATTTTGTTGCGTCCAAAGTGCCAGGGGCATCAGGATGATTTTAGTCGCAAGAGTAAAAAGGAAGATTGCCGCCCACCAACTGCCGGTTAAATCATATGCGGGCTGAACAATAAGTGAAAATACGTGCGCAAGTTGCTCCATAAACAAACCTTCTACGAGAAAACTCAACAGAAGCCAACAAAACCTAAAAACCTAAAACCTAAAAACCTAAAAATCTAAAACCTGCAAAACCAATGGAATTCATGGCAAACTAAAAGAAAGCTACGACATCTCAACGAAGTTTGCAGTATCTAAAGTTAACCTGAAGAAACCATTTGTGCATAACTATTTCATGGTATCAAAAAACGCTATTTATCGGCAGTTTAAAGCAAACAATCAAAATGTAAAATCTTTAATTTGAATGGACAAAATTTATTCATAAATTGTTCTTTTTAAAATCATTCTATAAAAGTTACGTAGGCAATTGTCTTTCTCGTTAATCAAAAATTAACCCCTGAAATGGCATTTTATTTGATTTTGGGGTTGCAATCACAGTTCTGCTGGCTAAAATACTCTCCATGTTATTTTTAATATTCGGCGCATTAGAGCGCTTTTGAAATGAGGAGATTCTATGCAGGCTAATCTGCAGGAGCTAAAAGAGACCTATTCGCGGCAGACGTATAGTGTGTTTTCGATCAACCGCCAACAGAAGATTGCTGACTCCCAAGTTACCTTTTCGCTTGCTCATTCTGTTTTCATCATTCCTGTTTTTGGAGCTGCCGAGATTACTATTGGTGGAAATGAATTTGTCTGCGAAGGAACAACGGTTGTACATGTTCCTGCAGGTCAGACCGTAACGTATCGAACCCTTTACGGACGCTCGTTTGACCATGTAAACATCTACTATGATGGCATTCAGGGCGATGTCACCAGCCCAATCTTCAATGCCTATGCATTTGATCCTCAGGGATTCGACCGCATTCTTGATAAGGTGCTTGACCTGGAAAAACTTAACACCACCCCATCGCTGGACAATCGTGTTGCTCAGATTGTCAATGGCACCGAGCTCATCAAGTCTATGTTCCTACTCACCAACAGCCAAAAGGTCCAGGAGAGCATGGCCGAGGCTCGCACGTATATTGAGCTCCACTTTGCAGATCCAATTACCATCCCTGGCCTGGCTAAACGTTGCGGAATGAGCACTCAGCGTTTCTCCAACAATTTTGTCCAAACATTTGGCGTTCGCCCAATGACATTCATTATTGCAAAACGTCTTGATCATGCTCAGCAGCTGCTTCAATCTGGCCTTTCTGTGCGCGAGACTTCCGAGGCGGTTGGCTATAGCGATCCGTTTTATTTCAGCCGACTATATAAGAAGCACATGGGCGTCACGCCTCAAGACGTTCATGACAGCTATGAAGGAAACGTCCTGATTAAGTAGCTGTCGTTTAAGACTGCCTGTTGCTACTTGCAGAAATTACTTGCCCAATTACTTGTGGCAAAGCTGGTCGCAGGTTTTATTGCAAATCAAAGGGTTAGAACGTTTTGTTCTGACTTTTTTGCATAATCAAGTTGTTATATTCATTTCTATGAATACGTAATTTTTGAGCTCAAAATTATGTGCCGAAAAAGGTAAAAAACGCGTTTAGTTGGAAATGAAAATTGAAAATTAGACGTTTTATCTCCAACTAAGACGATTTTTTACCGCCTCAAAAACTTTTATCTGGGCAAACGTTGTATGCAGAAAAATGAAATCTCCAACTAAACGCATTTTTTACCACTTGGAGACTTATTCGAGTGATTCGCGAAGGATCTCTGCATCCACCGCCCCCCTATCAGCCGTCTATTGCCATTCTTCGAGCGTCTTTACAAAGAGTCAGTGCTGTTTCGCAGCACAAAAAATCCCAGCACCGCTAGGTGCTGGGATTTTGCACTTGAACTGTAGAACTTGTTAAGCAGCCTCAACAACTTTCTCTGAAGTGTTGTCTTTCTTAGCAAAGTGCTCAGCAACATAACCAGTAATCAAAGGAGTCAGGATTGCAGTAACGATAACTGCAGCTGCTACCTGTGCATTTGCTGTTGCAAGAGCAGCGCCGCCATACAGGGCTGGGTTTGCCTCTGCCATAGCAGCAGGTGTAAGTGCATTTGCACCTGCGCAGGAAGAAATTGCAACGCCTGCAATTCCGGTTCCGCCAGTTGCACGATCAACAAAGTAGTTGATAAACCCACCGCAAACAGAGCAGATAACACCAAGCAGAATACCTGCAGGACCAGCCATAATGAGAGAATCAAACTTCATGGTTGTGCCCATTGCAAAGAAGGTCATGACAATAATTGCTGGCAGAGCGCTTGTGAGCATCTTCTTCATGGATGGGAAGCAGTTGCCAAGCAGGATACCCAGGATGATTGGGAGAACTGCACCAAGCAAAGACCAGTTAATTGGAGACTGACCAGTTGCACCAAGAGCAAGCATGGTAACTGGAGGACCAACTACCAGCGTAGTAATTGCGACTGCACCCTGCTCATACTCGTTACCATAATCAGCCATCAGTCCTGCATACATGGAGTTGTTTGCACCAGAGCAAGCAGCAAGGATAACCATGGAAGAAAGACCAAGCAGGTTGTCGTTCAGGAAGAATAGAACTGCAAGACCAAGAGCAACGCAGAACACAACCTTTGAAATGATGATGATTGCTCCGCGTAGAGCAGCCTTTGGTGCACTCTTGAACGAAATAGTTGCACCAACGCACAACATGAAAGCACCAACCAGAGCAGCAGTACCCTTAACGGTCATAGCTGCAGTAAAGCTACCAAGCGTTGGGAATACATCTGGAAAAAATGTGTTCATGAAAACGCCAAGAAGCAGTGGTACCAGGATGTTTGCGCCTGGAATGCGACCCAGCGCCTTAAATGGATGCTGAAGAGAAATTGGTTCTTTTGTAGCCATCAATAATCACCTAGTCCATAACAATGCCGCCGTCGCAGTCGCCAACCTCACCGTTGACGAAGCTAGCAGCGTCGGAAGCAAAGAACAGTACCATCTGTGCAGGCTCGGATGCCTGAGCAGGACGGCCAAGAGGAATGATGCCTACAACCTTCTTGTACTTCTCCTCATCACTGGAGAGTGCAGTGGTCATATCTGTAATGGTGAAAGATGGGCAAACAGCGTTACAAGAAATGCCGTACTTGCCGCCCTCTTTAGCGATAGCCTTGGTAAAGCCGTTCATACCAGCCTTGGAAGATGCATAAGCAACGGTACCAAGGAGGCCGCCGCCAATCTTGCCTGCTACGGAAGAAACGTTGACAATGCGAGCGCCGCCACGATCAATGAAGTGCTGCCACAGAGCGTGAGTTACGTTGTAGGTACCGGTGAGGTTGGTGTTGATAGTGTTGTTCCACTCTTTGTCGTCAACCTCGGTGAAAGGAACGGAGCTGATGCGACCAGCGCAGTTGATAAGAACGTTGACGTCGCCGCACTCCTCAAGAATCTGAGCAACGGTCTTCTTGACGCCCTCGGCATCTGCAATGTCCATTGTGTAGAAGAAGTTACCCTCGCCGAGCTCCTCGACAAACTTGCGGCCAGTGTCCTCGTGACGAGAGCAAACGATTACGTGTCCACCTCCGGCAACAATACCCTTAGAGATTTCAGCGCCAATACCAGCGCTTCCGCCTGTAACCAGAACCAACTTGCCTGTAAAATCGAATGCCATGCTCTCTCTCCTTTTTTAACGAGCACAAACCATTAGAAAACAAATAAATTCTAGCCATCTTCACATAATTTTCTATAGAAAAATTATTTTTGTTTCACAAATCCTATGGTAAATAAGCCAAAGGAAAATAATTTGCTTAAAATGCGACATAAATGACACATTAAATTTCATGTTCAATCTTTTGGACATTTGTCTGCAAATCAATCCCTTTTCTTTCCTCGTAAATTTCAAAAGTTAGACAAAGCTAACTTTTAGGAATACAATAGGGCGAGAAACCCGTTGAGCTTGTAGCTCCAAAACTCCTAACTCTTGGCTTCACGCTATCAGTTTCTTGCTTTCAGTCCCGTAGCTACCTGCTCTCAACTCTTTGAAGGAAGTCGCTATGAAACATCGCTGCACGCATATCTCGACAGTCGCAAACCCACAATCGCGCCTCACCTGCAACCCTCTCCTATCCCGCAGGTCGGCGCTCACCTTACTCGGCGCAAGCTCTGCGGCAGCAATCGCTTCTCTCGCCGCATGTAGTCCACGCGATTCTGCAGCCAGCTCAAGCTCCGCGCAAAACCAAAACTCCTCGGCTCCCCTCGTCTTGACCACCTTCACCGTGATCCAGGACATGGCTTCTCGCGTTGCGGGCGAGTTCTGCCAGGTAGAATCCATCACCAAGGCTGGTGCCGAAATCCACGACTACGAGCCTACGCCCGACGACCTCAAGCGCGCGCAAAAGGCCCAGCTCATCCTCAACAACGGGCTGGGGCTTGAACGCTGGTTTGAGCGCTTCGTCGATGACTCGCCTGCTCAACGCGCCGACCTCAGCGAAGGCATCACCGCCATCCCCATCGCCGAGGGTGACTACCAGGGTCAGGCCAATCCGCATGCGTGGATGTCGCCCGCAAACGGAAAGATCTATGTCGAGAATATCGTCCGCGCGCTCAGCAACCTTGTCCCTGACCACGCCAAAGACTTCGAAGCCAACGGTGACGCATACAAAAAGGAGCTCGACAACATCTCCTCTCACCTGATTGAGGAGCTTAGCACTCTGCCAGAGAGCCAGCGCACGCTGGTGACCTGCGAGGGAGCGTTCTCGTACCTGTGCCGCGACACCAACATGAAGGAGCTCTACCTCTGGCCCGTCAACGCTGCTGACGAAGGTACTCCACAGCAGATCGCCAAGGTTGTCGAAGCCGTAAAGGCGCAGCAAATTCCTGCGGTGTTCTGTGAGTCAACGGTCAGTCCTAAGGCAATGCAGCAGGTAGCCGACGAGACGGGTGCTGTCCTCAAGACTGACGAGAAGAACATATTGTACGTAGACTCCCTCTCGGAAGCTGACGGCCCCGTGCCCACCTATCTTGACCTGCTGCAACACGACGCAGACGCAATCGTATCTGGTCTCATGGGAAGGTAATTGTTCGATGAATCTTTGTGTTTCGCAACTTTGCGCCTGGTACGAGAAAAAAGACCGCGAGAAACCCGTCATTTATGACGTGAATTTCTCGCTCTCAACAGGAGATCTTTGCGCACTTGTAGGCGTCAATGGCGCCGGAAAATCTACGCTCTTCAAAGCACTGATGGACACCATCGCATGGGAGGGTTCACTTACTTGGGGCCAGCAACCTCTTTCACAGGCTCGCAAGCAGGGCAAAGTAGCCTACGTTCCTCAAACGGAGGCAATTGACGCGACGTTTCCGCTGCTCGTAAAAGACGTTGTTATGCAGGGAAGATATGTTCATCAGGGTTGGATGCGCATACCTTCCGCTCAGGACAAAGAGCTGGTTGCCCAGGCGCTTGAACGCGTTAACCTGGCCGACCTTGCAGATCGTCCACTTGCCCAACTCTCGGGCGGACAAAGAAAGCGTGTTTTTGTGGCTCGTGGAATAGCACAAGCTGCTGAGCTGGTATTTCTCGACGAACCGTTTGCGGGAGTAGATGCTCGCTCTGAGGCCATTATCACCGAACAGCTCAATAACCTCAGTAAAGAAGGCAAAACATTGCTCGTTTCAATTCACGACATCAATTTGGCTCAGCAAAAATTCCCGCTTTGCCTGGTCATCAATAAAACCATTACCGCACAGGGGTCTTCAAAAGAAATTCTTTCTGGAGATGCCCTCCTGCAGAACCTTGGTATTTCCGAAGATACCCACATTGAGGAGGTGCTCCATGCCTGAGGTAGACATTCTCCAATACGCATTCATGCAGCGAGCCCTCATCACCGGAATTGCAACCGCCATAGTCTGCGGGCTTTTGAGCTGCTGGATCACACACATGGGATGGTCGCTTATGGGCGACGCCATCTCGCATTCTATTCTCCCAGGCGTGGTCATTGCTCATCTGCTGGGACTTCCCTATCTGGTAGGAGCACTTGTGTTTGCTCTCATTACCGTGGTGTTGGTCGGACAAGTCAAAAAGAGCCAAATTGTGCGCCCCGATACTGCTATCGGCATTGTATTTACAACGTTTTTTGCACTAGGAACAGTTCTCATATCAAAGGTTCCAAGCCAAATTAACCTCTCGCACATACTCTTTGGAAACCTTTTGGGGGTCACTACTCCCGACATGCTGCAAGTTCTTTGTATTGGCCTGCCTATTGCAATCCTGCTTATCCTTAAAAACAAGGACCTGACCTTGCTTTCATTTGATCCAACGCAGGTTCAAGCAATCGGTCTTTCTACTAAAACACTCACTTCATTTTTGCTTGTTGCCTTAGCCCTCGCAATTGTCATATCGCTCCAGGCAGTTGGCGTCATTTTGTCAGTCTCGCTGCTTATTGTTCCGGGTGCCTGCGCAAGGCTTCTTACCAATCAGATGCGACATATGCTCTGGATTTCTCCGCTTATTGCCACGGTCAGCGTTTTGATTGGAATAACAGGCAGTTATTACTTAGACGCCTCTTCTGGAGGAATGATTGGACTCACCCTCGGCGTGGTTTTTTGTATCATTTTTATACTAAAGAGTTTACCAAAGCTTACTTTTAGGCATATACTAGACAAGAACTAAGGAAGGAGGACCAATGCATATACTCAACACTTCAGAAGCCCAGCTCACGCACGCAACCCGCGCGCAAAAGCTCTTGCACAGGCAAGCCTCAGCGGCTCTCAGAACATCCATTGGTCTTATGGTTGGAGCGCTTATTATCGCAATGGTTCATTAAGGCTTCATCTCATAAATCACCCACATTTAGCGAGAAACCCCTCCTATTCAAAGGGTTTCTCGCTAAATTTTTATATAAGTGTTTGAACGAGAATACCTACGGATACTGACGCAAGGTTGGCCAAGATTGAAAGAGTCCATGGGGTGTTGCTTACTCTTTTTACCTTGTAAATAAGACCTTCAACAGCAATAACAACCAGCTCAACAGTTATGACGCACGCCCAATACTGCATGTCGTTAGTAACCACATCAACAAGGGCACTTGTGATAAAAACAGCGATTGGATTGGTAAGCACCTGTGCAGCCACAACAATCAGCAGCGCATGATTGTCTTTAACGCCAAGCGATTTTGCGACAATAAGCTCAACAGTAATAGTCAGAATCAGACAAAACGCGAATATCGGAATAATGGTCAACAAATACGGCAATAAAAATGTTTGATCGTCCATGCCATTAGCCTTCTGCTTGGTTGCCTTCAGCGGCCAGTTTACCTTTAGCCACAGGATAATCTTCTCCTGCAAGTTCATCTTCAACCGCAAGTTCATCAACCTGATCAAATGACTCTGCCGTTTGAGTATCTTCTTCTAAAATCTCAGCAACCTGTGCTGTATGGAACATGCGCTCGTGACCAAATGGACCTGTAACCACAGTATCTTTGACCAGCGTAAGACCAACGCCCAACGCAAGTGCTGAAACCAAACTAATAACGGAAAGCATCACGGGATGCTCAACACGAAATCCCAAAAGCGCAGGCAGTGCACCCACGGCCAGAGAAAAACTAGCTAGACCGAACGCAGTACCTTTTGCGTTGGGCAAGATGTTTGCTAGAGATGCCAACGTAATGGACATGGTGAAGTTAAAGAAAAATACACCCAGGAGGCCCATAACTGGCACCTCCCATGAGGGCACAAACAAGGTGGCTGCAACAATGAGCGAAAAGATAGCTGTAGTCCTGAAGCCAATACGATCAGCAACCACTCCACCAAGCGCTTTACCTGCAAATACACCAAGGATGCTCAATACAAGAAGTAGCATCTGACTCTTCCAAGGAAATGCCATAACCATGCCGACATAGCTTCTCAGCGCCACCACAAGGCTCAGCAGTGCAATCGCAAGCAGTGTATTGGACGAAAACTTAGGAATATCAAATGCAACATTATGTACGTTCCAGTATTTCTTGTTGACCTTTTGGACCACAAGCGTAATAAGCGCACATAAGAACAACAGCACAAGGAGGGAAAACGCAATCTGAAGCCTTTCCATTTGAGCACTTTGCGTGCCTAAAAATACTCCAATTGCACCAGTTGCAATAAAGATTCCTGAAGGACCCGCGTGTTTTTGTGAGATGTTAAGTACAATCAGTCCGCCTGCACTATGGAAAAGGGCATTTCCAACTGCGAGTAAAAGAACTGCTAACCACTCGAGAAGTGCTACGGGAAACAAAGAAATCAAAACTCCAGCACCAACCAAAGCGTACGAAAGCAAGGCAGCATAAGAGTTCTTATCCAGCTTGTCAAGCACTATACCTACAGGCAGTTGCAATGTAAAAGCAACAATGTCGTACAGCAGAATACTCAGTGCAACAAACTCCAACGAATCTTGGCCAGACTCCCCCAACACTCGGCTTACCGCGCAGAGCATGGTAGATACGCATGCAAAGTCAACTACAAAGTGACATAACGCAAATGCAAAGGTAGTGACTTCTTTTTTTGGAAGAATCTGCTGTGTTGTGGACAAGGTTTTACCTGCGACGCCTTATGATCATAATAAATCCAACGACAGCCACAAGAACAACGACTGCGATCAAACTTGCATGAGAAGTAGCTAAACCAACTCTTGGTGTGGAAATAACATCAGCTTTTGCCATAACAGGAATCACGATTGCCATTACAAAAGCGCTGATAGCAAGCACAATTTTATGGGCTGAACCCAAACTAGAACGTAGATGACGATACAGTGACATAGTACCTCCTTCATCAACTTTTTAATATTTTACCAGTACACACGCCGCGTTCCAAATGTACTCCCGTAAACGGTATAAAAAAGCGTCCGACTAATGTGAACTGCCTCCCATTTCTTGGACATAAGAAATGGGAGGTAGTTCATATGCGGGTGATTATGATTCTGCAGCGTGTTAGCGTCGGCTTTTAGGTCTGGCGCACAAAATAGCTCAGCTTTCTTGTGTTCTGCTGAAGAATCGACATGTTCCTAATCAAGATAGCCAGGCAGCTAGGCGGTCACACTGCCTGATATGCATCTCTATGCATAAACTTCATCTAATATGCTTAAACATGAATAGACTTATATAAGAAATTTAACTATCGATAAATTCTGTATCTACGGAACACACCTAAGTCAGATATTCTGCTCAATTGCGGGCATATTACACACCTAATGAAGATAATCTGCATGATTGAGGTATTTTCAGCGTCATGTATACGTCTTTTTAACAGATTATCCGACTTAGGTGTGTTTTGAACTGCCTCCTATTTCTCGTGTCCAAGAAATGGGAGGCAGTTCACGAATGTCAGGTACTTTGCAATCAATTGTGGTTTTTCTCCTCAATACGTAAGGTTTAACCTTGCGGTCATCCCAACTTTTAACCTTACTAAAATTAGTTCTCAGCCTTCTTAATCTTCTCGCCAAGCTTTTTATCAATGAAGACGTAGAGGTAGCCCAAGACAACAAAGACAACAATCAAAATCACAATGGTGAGGGCGACGGTAGGAATTCCTAGCTTGTCAAAGTCCATAAATCCGTAAGGCCAGCGAGACTTCTCTTTAATCTGCACGCCAAAACCAAGGACCAAAACAATGATGTATGCAAAATACGTGAGCGGATACAAAGGCCAAATCAGAGGCTCTTTAAAGCTCATAGTTGGCTTCTCGTCAAAGAGCAGCCAGTCCAAAACAGCGCAGATAGGAATCACATCATGCAGAATAAAATTGTTGAACTTAAAGACGCCGTTAACAAAAACCTCGCCGTGATCAAGCAGGAAATAAGCTACCAGGCCAGTTACGGTAATACCCAGCATAAGCGTGTGTTTGACCGTTGGCATCCATGGCTTCTGAGCGATCTCGGGATGCTTGTAAGCCTGGAACAGTGCGCCCCAATAGTAGGCAACAAGCAGCAGGTTAGAGATGTTGGTGAAATAATACAAGAAAGAAACGCGGAAATTCATTCGGAAGACGCCCGCAGAATCACACAGCACAAAGGTGCCAATCACAGCAATAAACAGCTTGAAAATAAATGACGCTTTCTTAGATTTAATCAACGCAGTACCTCCTTCTGTAAAGCGAGAGGTCACTGTAACCCTAGCGTGCCGCGACAAAAATACGTAATTCTCAGAGTTAACAGTTATGTTTCAAATGAAAAAGATTCAAAAAATGCAGTCTTCTCACTTTTGGCAAGAAGACTGTGAAATGGCGAGAAAATCGCAGATGTCCAAGGTGTACCAGATCAACCAGGACCGCGTTACTGAAGTGCGTGTTTAATCACAAGAATTGGATGGTGCAACAAAAGTCGAGGTCCTGTGGATTTCATGACCTCTTTAACGCGAGCACGCATCTCTTTGCCGTAGCAATGCGATTTGCATTTTGAGCAAAACGTCTTTGTCTCTATGTGAGGACAGCGGTCCACACGCGTATGCGCATACTTCTCAAGCTCGGCGCACTCGTCGCACAGAGGCTCATGAGCTTTGGTGTGATGGAACTTCTCGCAATAAAAACGAATCATGAGCGAAATAAGATCTTTTTCTTTTTGGCGTTTCTGCGCAATTTCTTCAGGTGTCATCAGCTCACTCGTCCCCCATCAACGGTGTAAACAACATCTGCAATTCCCATGGTAGAAGCCCTGTGAGAGACAAGAACCACAGACTTGCGCTCAGTTTCTTTATCAAGCGAGCGCAAGATAATAGCCTCGTTTAGGCTGTCTAGGTTACTGGTTGGCTCATCAAGCAGCATGAGAGGTGCGTCATGCAAGAAAGCGCGAGCAAGGCCAATACGCTGGCGTTCTCCGCCAGAAAGTGAGTCGCCAAGCTCTGCAACAGGCGTATCGTACCCCTGGGGCAGCGTGGAAATATACTCGTGAATTGAAGCCTTTTTACACGCCTCAACAATCTCTTCATCCGTTGCATCAAGCTTTGCAATGCGGAGATTGTTCTTAATGGAATCGTGATACAGATGCGTATCTTGCGTCATATAGCTCTCAAGATCGCGCAGGTTAGAGGTATTAACCCGCTCCAAAGGGGTTCCAGAAATTTCAATGGCACCAGGTGTTGCTGGCCAGAAACGCATCAAAAGTTTTAGCAGCGTAGACTTGCCTGAGCCGCTCTTTCCCACAATTCCCACAATCTTATCGGTAGGAATATCCACAGAAATGTTGTCCAGAATCTGCTCGTTATCATATGCAAATGAAAGCTCAGATACACGCACGCCCTCATATGAGATGTCTTTTTGGTCCACTACGTCTTCAACCAGGGGTTTCTCGTCCAGAATATCCAAAACACGATTACCCGCAGCAAACGTACTGGTCAGAGTTGTACCAAGTGCTGCCAAAGCCACAACAGGTCCAAACGAACTCATCAATGCAATGGTGACAATGAAAGCTTCATTCATAAGAATCTGCTGGTTATAGGCCAGGTAGAACGAACTAAAGAACATAACAAGACCGGAGAGCAAAATAACCGTCGAGGTGACCGCATCGTTGACACCAAATGCCTTCTTAACCGCCTGTTGTCTGTCACTTAACTGGTCAGCTAACTGACTTGTTTCCTTAATCATCTGCTTACCAGTGTTATATTGCAGAATCTCGTCAAGACCGCGCAGGTTATCAAGGGTAACCGTAGAAAGCTTACCAGCAAGATCCCTTGCCTCAGCAGAGTCTTGCTCGGAGCGCTTAGACATAGCAAGCGGAATTGCTACGCCAACTACCAGGTAAGATACAACTGCAATAACACCCAAAATCCAGTTGGTGCTGCTCACAATAAACCACACCATAACAACGCAGAACACAACCGCAATGCAGATAGGCGAGATAGTGTGCGCGTAGAAAACCTCAAGCAGCTCAATGTCTGAGGTAATGACGCTCATAAGGTTGCCCTTATTTTTGACCTCAAGCTTTGCAGGAGCAAGTTTTCTGAGCGCCGTAAACACACGGTCTCTAATAAGTGCGAGCAGTTTAAACGCAATAAAATGGTTGCATTCCTGCTCGGCATAGCGCAGCAGACCGCGGACCAGGGCAAACAAAAGCATGCCACCAAAAAGCAGCGCCATAGGAGAAGATGAAGCAAAGCCCATAGCGCTGAGCAGTGCATATGCTCCAAAAATACTGATGAACGTGGCGGCAAGGTTACCCAAAACACCCATCAAAATTGCAAGTATCATAAAGCCAGCCAGCGGACGAACCAGCCCTACCAGTCTCAGCATAATAGTGAGCGCACTACGGCGAGAAGTACGTGCAGTTGTGGCGCTGTTCTTAACTTCTGTTTTCATTACGCCTCAACTCCTTTCACATAATTCTCAAGCTCGACCTGGGCCCGCGTCATTCGTTTGTACTCGTCATTTGTTGCAAGCAACTCTTGGTGCGTTCCACTTCCAACAACGCGACCATGTTGCATAACAACAATTTGATCAGCATTTTTAACGTTTACCAAGCGATGCGAAATTACCAGCACCATCTTTGTCTGAGCAAGATGGTGAACCTGCTGCATAATAACGTCTTCACTCTCAACATCAATATTTGAAGTAGCTTCATCAAAGAGGTACATCTGGCTATTGTGAAGCAGGGCTCTGGCCAGTGCTAATCTCTGACGCTGACCACCAGACAAGTTGGAGCCCTTCTCGGCAACTGGCGCATCAAGTCCACCCAAAGACTTTACGAACTCAGCAAGATTGACCTGTTCAAGGGCGTGCCAAAGCTGTTCTTCAGTAGCCTCTGGATTACCCATGGCAAGGTTAGAGCGAACGCTTCCCATAAAGAGATGTGCCTGATGACCAATATACGTAACGTTTTGAAGCAAATTCTGGTCAGAAATGTCTGACAAACTGGTATTTCCAAACAGAACATCGCCAGAATACGAACGGAGTTTTCCGGTCAGAAGTGCTGCAATTGTTGATTTTCCACAGCCTGACTCTCCTACCAGGGCATTCAAAGAGTTAGCGCGCATTCCAAAAGAAACATTCATCAAGACGGGTTTCTCGCCATCATAGGAGAAAGAAACGTTGCGCAAAGCGACATCACTAGAAGCTGGAACGGTCTTGGTACCCTGCTCTCGAACAGGCATATCAAGCAGGTCAAAGATCTTGTCCGACGCTGCCATACCGTTCATGGCAATGTGGAAATAACTACCCAAAAGACGCATAGGCAGGAAGAACTCAGCCGAAATCAAAATGACAAAGACGCCCTGCCACATAACGAGGAGGTGGTCATTTACCTGCTGAATTGCAAGAATTGTACCAAGCGCGCTTCCGCCAAATGCAACCACGTCCATCACGGTGATGGAGTTGAGCTGCATGGTTAGAACCTTCATGGTAATACGTCTAAAGTGCTCAGCTTCCTCGTTCATCTGCTTGTGTTTAAAACCATCAGCCTTGTAAATCTTTGCTGTGGTCAGACCCTGCAGGTTCTCCAAAAACGTATCGCCAAGCTGCGTATACTGGCCCCAATATTTAGACAAAAGCTTCTTTGCAAACTTCTGGATAAGAACGATGGTCATTGGAATGAGCGGCACAAATACCAGCAAAACAATGCCAACTACCGGACTAATAAGGAGCAACGTCAGAAATAGTGTCAGTGGCGCCAAAGCTGCGTAGAAGAACTGTGGTAAATACTGCGCAAAATATGTCTCAAGTTGATCGACACCCTCAACTGCCAGCTGAACAATTTCACTGGTAGCATATGAGTTCTTGTAAGAAGGACCAAACTCTAAAAGCTTCTGATAGATTTTCTCGCGAAGGGTCTTTTTAACTCTCTTAGCTGCATAAAAACTTGTCTTGTGCTGAGCAACTTTACAATAAATACGAATCACTGCAGCAATAAGGCAAAGACCAATAAATATCAGCTGCTCTTCAAAGACAAAATAATTCATAAAGAGCGCCTGAATCATTCTTGCCAGAGAGTACATAAATACAATATTGGCAAGCAGTGCAATCCACTGGTAAAGCACGGTCAAGCCAATATATTTTTTACTCTCCTCAATGAGGGCAATGAGGCGTTTGTTAATCATCATATGCAGACTTCTTTCGCTTTTCTTACAAGAAGAATCTTTAGTCCACTAACTGTTTCATTTACTTTACCTGTAATTTTGTCGTTGCATATACGAGTTTGCCTTATGCAACATTTAAAAACAACACATAAAATAGCGAGAACAACTGCTATTTTTGAACACGTTCCCAGTCCACTTTTATGAGCATTGATATACCAAGCTGCTCTTCTTTGCCTGTGTACTTATTAAGGTCTGTAATGATATCCACCTCCGTGAAGCCGCACTTACGAGCCACTGAAGCAGACTTTTTATTGCACTTAAGATATCTAATAATTACCTGGTCAACACCATGCTCTTCAAATGCATATGCGGTAAGAGCTTGAGCACCCTCAGATGCAAACCCTTGCCCCCAATAAGGACGACCAATCCAGTAGCCAATTTCTGCCTGATGCAGCTGCTTTGAGGAATCCTTTGAATCAGGAATTTCTTCAAAATCCAACGACATTGAACCAATTACATGACCGGTCCTCATGTCTTTTACGGCATAACAGGACTTATCGGACAGCACGTTTGCAAGAACCTGCTTGGAATCTTCTAAAGTTTTGTGAGGTTCCCATCCACAAAGTGGACCAATTTCTGGATCTTTTGCCAATTCATAGAGCTCATTGGCATCAGATGCATGCCATGGAATAAGAAACAATCTCTTAGTTGTAATCATACAAGCTCCCTTTAAAGCTTTTTACTACCCTACAGCTTTCTTATACTGTCCAATCTGTTGGACACTCATGCTTTTTAACTTCTTTACTCTATCCTTAACATCTTCTAAGGAGGCTCTTATGTATAGTCCTACAAAACTTGTTGATTCCTTTGTTATTTCCGGTCTTCCCTACTACGACGCTCCGCTTATTTTTGATCAACTTAAACTTGGTTCAGATCTGACCATTGTTCCTGAACGCGATAACCCTTATGACCCAGAGGCTCTTGCTCTGTACTCTAATGACCATAAGCTGGGTTTTGTTCCTAGAGAAAACAACTCTCTCTGGAGTACTCTGCTCTTCTACGGACATCAAAACATTATTACCTGCAAGATTACACAGCTCAGCGATCACCATGGTCATCTTCTCGTTAAAGCAGGCCTTTACGTCATTGATGCTCGCTAATTGGTACTCGTGAACTGTCTGGTTTAGCCCGTCCGTTTTAGCCCGTCTTCGCCGTTTAGCTAGTCCCTTTCTGTGTTTGGTAGCTCTGAAGAATTCCGCTCAAGTACTCTTGGTATTTCTGCCTGGTCTTCTTTGGAGCTATCAGTTCTATATCTGTTCCAAATGTTGCAAGCCAACCATAAAACGTTGGAGCTTCCATTACAGAAACATGTACGTCAGCTGTAGTTCCATCAGAACTTGGATTGTTCAAAATAATGTTTTTGCCAAAACGGTCGTACACTGAGCACATTACACGTTCATTGACACGAAGTGTTACCTCAACAACCTCACCCGAATACATGCCAAAGACGCGCTCTTGATACTTGTCTATATCAAACTGCTTGATCTGCTCGTTAACTGTGGCGTCAGCATCAGAAACCTCAAGTCTAAACATGCGGTCCACGCGATAATTGACAAAGTTTTGATGCTTATCGTTCCACACAATAAGATAGTAGAAATCGTCAATATACGTAAGTTGAACAGGCGTTTCTTCTCTTACGGGAAGCTCTTCAATAACCTTATCTTTAAAGCCTTTTTTGCGGTACTTAAACGAGACTTTTTTCTTCTGCAAAAGAGCCGTTTGAATAGCATTAAGCGCATAAAACACAGACTCATTTTGCGACTTAATGCGACCCTCAACATGGATGCGCTTCTTCAGCGTGTCGGAGGTAGACTTTCCACCTAGTTCACCGATAAGACTCACCAGGTTATTTGCTTTACGCTCTGTCAAAAACTTTGACGACTGAACAGCGTCTGCCATTAACATGAGCTCTTCAGCCTGAAACTTCCTGGTTGCCAGACCATACTCAACAGGATGGCGCTGGTAAGACTGGATGTCGTAGCCAAAATTCTGCAGCGATTTGATGTCATCATAGAGTGTTTTACGTTCCACGCTTAGCCCGCGCTCTGCTAGCTTTTCAATAAGCTGAGGCGTGCTCAGGCCATGATCGTCATCAGTTTCTTCCTCGAAAATTTTTACGAGGTGCAAACAGCGGGTCTTCTCGCTTGGCATACTGCCTCCGAAGTCTAGCTCCAATAAAAAACTCCTGTCCATTTTAGTGGACAGGAGTCGAGAAGATCGTATGGTCAGAAACTCTTCGGTAAACGGCATGTAAGTCGCAGATAGGCCGTAAACCAGCCAATGTCTAGCCCCAAACCTCTTCGGCAATTTCTTTCACAAGCGCAACCTTTGCCCACTGCTCATCTTCAGTAAGCTTGTTACCAATCTCGCAGCTTGCAAAGCCGCACTGGGGAGAAAGGCAGAGGTTCTCCAGAGGTACGTACTGAGCTGCCTCATGAATACGCTCAATAACCTTGGCTTTCTCTTCCAGCTGGGCGTGCTTGGTGGTGATCAGACCAAGCACAACTTTTTTACCAGCTGGAACAGAAGCCAGGGGCTCAAAGCCACCGGAGCGATGATCATCAAATTCTAAGAAGAACGCGTTTACGTGCTCTTGAGCAAGAAGAGCATCGGCCACATCGTCATAGCCTCCCTCACAAGCCCAGGTACTATGGAAGTTGCCACGACAAACGTGCGTGTTAATAGTCAAGTCAGCTGGAGCTGCATCAAGAACGCGGTTATTAATCTCCAAGAGCAGTGCTTTAATCCTCTTAAGACCCTCCTGGTCAGCGCCAAAGAAAAGCTCTGCACGTGGGTCAACCAGCACGCCCCATGAGCAGTCATCAAGCTGAAGATTACGACAGCCTGCAGCATATACCTGCTTAATAAACGCTTCGTAGCCAGCAACAATATCTTCAAGAAGTTCCTGGTCGTTGGCATAGTACTTGTTAGTCTGCTCGCGGTTCATAGGCATAATGAACTGCTCAATAAACTGCGCAGGTGCAGGAATAGTAAGCTTGGCAACGGTTGTCTCGTCCTCAAACTGCTGAACAAAGCGGAAGTGCTCTATAAAGGGATGCTCTTTGGTGAGCTCCACTTTTCCTACGAGGAAGGTGTCGTCAATCTCTGCAGTCTCATCGTGGAAAGGAAGTCCCGTATTAGTTGGCACATGGCCTATACCTTCGAATGCCCACATAAAATCAAGGTGCCAGGTTGCACGTCTAAACTCACCGTCAGTGATGACTTTAAGGCCTGCCTGTTTCTCCTTTTGGATAAGCTCTGTAATAGCTTTGTCCTCTATTTGCTTGAGCTCATGTGTATCAATCTGACCTTTTTCAAACTGAATACGAGCCTGCTTAAGATTTTCTGGACGGAGAAAGCTGCCAACAACATCAAAGCGATGTGGAGTAGTTTTATCATTTTTGATTGCCATCATAGCCCCTTAGAACTGCTTACGAGAAACCAGTATGACAATCAAAACTTCACTTGTGAAATACAAATACTTAACTAATTCATATAGCTAATATCTATATCTTAACGTTTACCGTTCCACTCATCTAAGAACTGATCAACATACTCACGCATGTACTTCTCGCGAGCTTTTCCTAGCTCTTTACCACTGCGCGTATTCATCATGTCTGTCAGTAAAAAGAGTTTCTCGTAGAAGTGGTTGAGCGACGTTGATTTGTGTGAGTGATACTCCTCGCTGCTCATGTTGAGAGTTGGTGGTTCGTCCGGATCGTACATACCACGACCGTGACTTCCGCCATAAGCAAAGGTGCGTGCGATGCCAACAGCACCAAGCGCGTCCAGGCGATCTGCGTCTTGAACACACATACCCTCAAGCGTTGAAGGAACTACCGAGTCTGTTCCCGAGAAAGAAACCTCATCGATTGCGGTACAAATCGCCTGGATAGTGGCCTCGTCGACAGCATGCTGGCGCAGAAAACTAACGGCCCTATCCTTATGCTCATGCGTCTCTGGAGAAAGCTTGATGTCATCAACATCGTGCAAAAGCGCAGCAAGGGCAACAATCTCTTGATTTGCCCCCTCCTCTTGCGCAATTCTTACTGCCATTTTGTACACACGCAACGTGTGGAAGTAGTCGTGGCCACTAAAATCTGTGGAGAAGACCTCTTTTACAAAGTCCAAAGCGTCATCGATAATTTTTGAGTCCATAACTCCCCGCTCAACACATTCAAACGTATCTCTCACGCATTATTTGCGCAGATTGTGCATCCTCTTAACTGTCTATTTCTTAGTGTACAAAGCTTCTCTTGCTAGAAAATTTTGAACTCCAAATTTCATGAAATTGTTAACTATCCAGCTTCCACTATTCAGTTTCCGCATAACTCACATTTGTCTCAAAATTTAATACATTTCTATTGCAATTTTTATCCGTTGCACGTTTATGACAAATGTCGAGAAAATCGTCAAAAATAGAGCAATTTAAATGCCATTTTTCAACGTACCAAATATTTTGATTAAATTATTTATATAACATTAGTCCAAGAGGTTTTTTGAAATGTGTTCAAACTATAAAAATCGCTGGTTGAGCTAACAATTTTTATCAAAATAATAGATAATTATCTATACGAAAAATGCTCTGAATATGTGTCATTTATCTCTATCGTGCTTATCGTGATGCATCACTTTCAGCGCAAGATTTAATTGCAAATTTTGTTGGGGTATTCACTATTTGTTAGGGGTAGGTATGGAAAGAAAAAACAAGAACTTTGCAAGCAAAGGGGCAAAGACAGCTATGTCTTTGGTACTCGCGCTCTCTTTGGTCCCTTCTTCAGCGTTAGCAGAAATTGCTAGCACTCAAGAGGTAGCTCAGACGCAAGAAGTTGCAGCAACTCAAACAAGTGATGCAACTGCCTCAACCTCTGAAGCAACAGCAGAGACCTCTGCTGAAACCACTACTAACGCAGAAGCTACTTCCAACCAGCAGACCTCTGAGCAGACTGCTGCTCCTGCAGAAAGATCTTCTCGCCGTGTTACAAGAAGCCTTTCTTACATCTCAACTGAGCTCTGGGTAGACGGAACCAACGGTAGCGATACTAACGAGGGCTCCAGCTCCGATCCTGTTAAATCTCTCCAGAAAGCACTGGAGCTGTGGGGAGAAACTTCTTCAATCTACACCATTCATCTCAAAGGCAACCTTGATTTGACCTCTACGGTTACCATTCCTTCTGGTCTTACACTCAAGATTGAATCTGAGGGCGCAACGCTTACTGGCACTGGAAACAGCATTGACGGTCTGGTTCTTTCACCTGGCTCAACGCTAACTGGCACAGGCACTCTTACCATGTCAGGCTTCAAAACCGCCCTCACTGCAGAAGATGGCTCAACCATCACCGATGGTACCTATGTCTTTAGAAACAATGCAGGTGCAAGCGGTACTCGTGGTATTTCTCTTGGCGGAACCGTTAGCGGTAGCACCAACAAGAACAGCGTTACCATCACCGCAGACGATAAGAGCAATACAAACTTCTTTGAGTCTGGCGTTACCTTTGAAAACGCTACCATCAAAGTAACTTCACAGGCTCGTACCTGGAATGATGCTCGCAACCTCAACCTTAAGAACACAGACCTTACCGTTGAAGGCTTTGGTCAGACTTTCTACGTCAACCAGCTCAACATGAATAACTCTACGCTGACCATTAATCCTTCATGGTACGGCGCTACGGGCATGACCATCCAGGGAACTTCCAATATTGTTAACTCCACCATCAACGCAAATGCTGGCTCAACTTCTGGCATTTCTGTTGGTGTAGCTGGTGGAACAGTAAACGTTACTAACTCAACCCTTAACTTCACTAACGGTGGAACTGGCGGCCTTAACGTCAACACTGGTGACGTCATCATTAACAACTCCACGATTAAGGGAGATGGTCGTAACTCTGGCGCCCTCTTTGGAGCCCAGACTAACGGCTCCATCCAATTCACCGGAAACAGCCTGGTAGAAACCCCTGCTACCAAGAACTCCGATAACGGTGCTGGCCAGACTCGTCAGAACTACAACGTTGTTGGCGGCTCTTACCTGCTCAAATACGCACCAAGCTACAACAGTGGCTTTGGTAGCACTATCCCTACAAACGGTGCAGCTAACGGCAACGAGGTTCTCTCGCTCTTTACCCTTGCTGACCCATCAACTAACTCTCTGAGCCTCATTAATGCTAACGGAGCAACCTATACCTACCCAGTTGCTAACGCTTCAAGCGATGGTCAGAAGCACGTTTGGGCACCTGCTGCAACCGTTACCTTTGACCTCAACACCCCAGGCGTTACCGGCATCAACCCAACATTTGCTGACGGCACTACTGCTAACAAGACTGCTCTTGCTATGCGCGGCAACTCTCTTGCAACCGCTTCTTCTGTAGCAGAAGGCTCCACTACCCTACCTGCAGATCCTTATGCAAGTGGTCAGGAGTTTGACGGCTGGTACTACACCGACGCTGCTGGTACCGAGCACCAGTTCACCGCTGATACCCAGGTCACCTCTGACATGACAGTCTATCCACATTGGAAGGCCAACACCTCATGGCTTTACGTTAGGTATCACAATGGTAATGGCGTCTCTGTCATTGACCGCGTTGCTACCAACGCTAGCCGTACCGTAACGGTCCGTTCTGACGCTGAGGTCAACAACCTCGACAATAACTTCAATATCGCTGGAAAGACCTTCAAGCGTTGGACCACCCAGGCAAACGGCGCTGGTGACGAGGTTGCAGCTAATTCCAACCTGGCTGTTCCTGCAGGTACTGATACCGTTGATTTGTACGCAGACTGGGAGGAGCAGCACCTTACCGTGTCCTTCTCGGCAAATGGTGGAACCTTCTCTGCGAACAGCGTCTTTAAGCAGAATCCAAACGTCTTTGACATCACCACCGATGCAAACGGCGGAGAAGTTGCAACTATCAAGACTCACCCAACTGTTGCTGAGCAAACTACCATTAATGCTCTACTGCAGAATCTCAGCGGCAATACTCTGACCACGTCTACTGATGGAATTGCAAGTCCTACCAGCTCTAACACCAATACTGCCTACACAAATATTGCAACTTTTGAGAACCACATTCTGGACAACGCGGATGATCCAATGACCTTCTTTGGCATTGTTATTGGTCACAACTACCACTACTGGTTCACCGACGCTGCAGGTAACTCCCCTGCAACCATCAACGGTGGCACAACGCTTACCAACGACGTCACTTACTACCTCAAGTGGAAGGAAGATCCTTCCATCCAGAGAGTAGAGCTTACTAGCGATCTTCCTGCTGATATGTGGAGTGACTCTCAGAGCAACACCACTCAGATCAAGGAAGTTTCTAACGATAAGAGCTTCAGTCTTACAGGCGCTATTGACGCTACTTCCGTCATTAATCAGATGAGCGCTTTTGAGAATGGCATTGCTGGCGGCCTCGACGACCTAACCAAGATTACGCTTTCTGGCACAACTTCTACCTTTACTGCAAAGCTCACGCTTCCTGCTGGCGTTGTTGTCCCAGCTAATCCAACAGTAACCACCTCTGGCCTTGGTGATCTCTTTGAGGTTACAAACGTTTCCGTCAACGGTCAGGAAGTTACCGTTACCCTGAAGCTCAAGGGCACTTACACCAACTACAAGCAGCTCAAAGACGCTGTCGAGACAGTTGGCAAAGACGATGCAGCTACCGCAGAAATTGCAAGACCTCTTACCGTAACTATTGATGGTCTCACACTTGACTCAACTCAGGTAACCAATGGTCAGGAGCTCACCGCTACAGGTACTCTTACTGGCACCTTTGAATCTTTTGCAAAGAACACCGTCACCAACGTCACCAAGAAGTTCGAACTTTCTTGGAACGGCGTTCAGATTGCTGCGAGCAGAGACCCTCGTGGTACCGGCATTCAGCAGACTCTGATTGTGAACAACCCAATTGAGATGAACCTTCCTGCTGATATGCTTGCTGACGAGAATACCGAGCATGACCAGGTCATCACTATGAAGGCAGGCTCTACCTTTAACCTCACTGGTTCAATTCTTGCTTCCTCTATCCAGGAGCAGATGAACAACATTGAGCGCGCCTACCCTAATACCAACCATGACACCATTACGCTGAGCAACCTCAAGTTTAAGTTCACAGCAACTCTGACCGTTCCTGAGGGAATGACGCTTCCAAGCAACCTTGATGCCACCACCATCCAGGCTTCTAACTTTGGTAGCGGCTTTAAGGTCAGCGATGTTCAGGTCAACGGTCGTACGGTTACCGTCACCTTTGAGCTCAGCGATCCTTCCTCCATTAGAACGTACTCTGACCTCGAGCGCATTGTTGATGAGGCAAGTGCAAACGATGGCTGGATGAAGCTCACCATTCCTGGCGTCACCATTGACTCCAATGTTGCTGCAGGTACCCAGCTCACCGCTGTCGGCACCGTTACCGGCTCCTTCAGCGCTATTGCTGATTCCGCAGCTGGCAACCGCAAGGTCTTCTCGTTCACCTGGAATGGTGTCCAGTGGCCAGATGGTAAGGACGCCGTTGCATCTGATAACGACACAATCCAGCTAACCATTACTGTTGCAGAGGAAGAGACTCCAGAGACTCCTTCTACTCCAACTAAGCCATCTAAGAAAAAGAAGCAGAAGACTCCATACACCGGAGATGCTTCTGCTGCAGCACCTCTTGCTGCACTTCTCGCTGGTATGACCGCTGTAATGACTTCACTTGGCATTACTAAGCGTCGTAAGAATAAGTAAGAAAGAAAGTGATTGGTTCTGTATCGCTCTAGTTAGGATGTGCTATGAAAAGTAAGGCAAGGATTGTAGCGGGATTGCTTTTGGCTGCCGTTGCATTCGTCGCAGCATTGCTGCCTAACCTTAGCGTGGCTTACGCAGAAGACACCACAGGTCTTCAAATCAATGCTCTGAGCATTGAAGATGCGTCGACTCACGCCCAAGTTGCTGACCTTCTTGCAGGTCAAACTCCTGCTCTTAAGGCGGGAGTCACCTACGCCTTGAATGTTGGCTACACAATCCCTGCATCGTTGCAGTTCTCCCCAACGTACCTCAACGTGAGGTTTGGAGACGGACTCTATGTCACAGGTCTTCCAGGTGCAACGTTTACCGTTGGTGGCATCTCAAACACCAGCTTCTCTGACCTGGTTACCACACCTACGGGAACGGGAACCCTTCCTTACGGCTATCCTGGCGCAAGTTCCGAGAAGAACCGCAGTGGTGATCTGGTCTACATGACCAAAAACGGCTTGACCCAGGTTTCTTCCGTAAGAGAAATTCAGTTCAAGCTTGACGATGCTGTTGAGAACCAGAGCGCAAGCCAGGTTATTGCAAACGCAATTCGTGTTAGCTTGAGCACCGCTGCAACACAAAACGTTGATCCACACACCTCATCTGTTACTGCAGCTGACGCCATGACCTATGGTTTCTGGGCTGATCAGTCTACTGAGGTTATATCTAAGGGAGGCACTACCTCTACCCTTCAGGTATCTGCAACAGGTTCTAAGGTGCTTACTGAAGCAAACAGCAAAACTACGGTTCAGGTTGTCTATCCAAGCGATATGGAGCTTGTTGGTGTTAACGAGACAAGTCTCTACAACACTGCTGGAACCATTGTCTCTACTACCGACGACGGCACTAACAAGACCGCAACAGTTGAGTGGAACGAGCCAGGCTCTTACGCAGGTACCCCAACCTTTAAGCCACAGATTAAGGTTCCTGCATCAAGCACCAGGCCTAACAACTCAACCTTTAACGTCACCATTAAGAACCTCACTATGTCCGTTTGGAATGACACGCCAAACGTCAACCGTACCTCAGGAAACGCTTCTTCTACGCTTACGGTTACCGTAATTGACGGTCTTAACCCAGAGCGTCTTACCACACACGCTCTTGTCGACACAGCTCCTAACTGGGCATACAAGAAAAACGATACCTACAACGTTCGTCTTGGCACCTACCTCATCAAGAACGAGCTCTCCACAGACACCGCTCCAAAGACGCTCGAGATGACCATCGACCAGAACCAGACCGCTATCATCCGCGGCGTCACCATCCCTTACAAGGCTGGTATGACCTATGGTCCAATCCACTGGACCGCATCAGACGGTACGAGCGGAACTGCTGATCCAAGCATTCTGCGCACCTCTGGTGTCTCCGCACTTATCACCAACACTGCTCTTGGTCTTGATATCAACACCTCCATCACTTCCATCAAGGTTGACCTCGGTCCAATCCTTGGCGGTTACGATGGCATTAGGCCAATGAGCGATCTTCTCGATACATGGAATCCAAACAACAAGCATGTCACTGACGAGTTCTACGGCTGGAGCTACATCTCCAATGGCGTTTATGGCTCTTGGAAGAAGGGCACTAACGCCGACGTTGTCACTAACGTCAAGCTCTACAACACCGGTACCACTCCTGACGCAGGCGTTACGCTGACCGCTAAATCCGGCGCACCTAAGGTTCTTAACGGCGTTGGTAGCATCGATAAGACCCAGATTAACGGCGGCGAGACCTTCAAGATTTCTGGTCGCATCGACGACGCAAACTGGGACTGGAACCCTCTTCAGGAGCCAGTGCTCTACGTCATCATGCCCGAGGGCTTTACCTACAGCAATCTCACCGTTTCTAACGGCACGCTCAGCGCTCCTGAGTTTGTAGGAACGTACGATAAGGACGGCGTAGCTGTTAAGGTTTGGAAGTACACCATTGATGTTGGCGACGAGACTCGCGGCCAGTATCAGCCAGACTTTACCAGCAAGAACATGACTCTGAGCATGGATGTCCACACCACCGATCTTGCAGGCAAGGGCATCTATCACATCAACGACTTTGTTGGCATTACCACCAAAGACTTCAAGGAGATTGGTGCTCAAATTAAGTCTGAGCACTGGGACCGTAGCAACTGGAACACTCACAAGTACACCAGCTTGTTTGGTAACAGCGTCAACTCTGGCGAGGACATGGTTTCTCTCTCCGAGCGCCCTGGTATCAACATTGCACAGGCATCTGCTATTGCCGCTGCATCTACCCTTTCTGTAAAGGATGCTGTCTCTGGAACCGTAACTGATTACACGTACGACTCCGCTAATCCAGGCGCAACTACCCCTGTTATGCAGCGCGATGACACCGCTACTGTCCACATTGCTGTCCGCAATAACACCGGTAACACCGCAAATACCACGCAGCTGTTTGTTCCACTGCTTTCCAAGTCTGCAAACCGCGGTGCTGGCATTAACCCAGAGGGTGCAACTCAGCTTCCTCTTGCGCTTGAGGGCGTAAGCTCTTCTTCCAACTTCTCTTACCAGTACATCAAGCTGAACCCTGGTGTTACCTACACTGCAAACCATGCTCCACAGCCTGGCGACTATACCGTAGTCACTGATCCTACTGAGGCCGACATGGTGCTCTTTACTTCAACGCACGCACTTGCTGCAAATAGCGGCGGCTTTGTCGACGTCACCTATAAGGTTGCCGATAACGTAGATGCTTCCTACGACGGTAATCGCAGTGTATTCAGCAGCGTTCTTGACTACGACATTGCTGGTAACCACTCCACTCGTACCCTCTCCACTCACGCTCTGAGCTATGCAGGCATTGACCTCAAGATCAATAAGGTCTGGGACGATAACAACGATGCAGCTGGTAAGCGTCCAACTTCTGCCGATTTTGGCGCTAACAACCTGGAGCTCACCAACGATAAGCACCTTGATACCAGCACCATCACGCCTGAGGTTACCGACAACGGCGACAATACCTACACCATTGTCTACAAGGGTCTTCGTAAGTACGTAGACAATACTGCTGCTGATACTGTTTCGTACACCATCACCGAGAACGTTCCTAATTCCTACGTTTCAACTAGAAGTAGTATTTCTCGCGTTGAGCAGTACACCACCACTCAGTCGCTGGTAAATGTCTACAATGTCAGACCTGTCATTGTGACGCCATCCGTTACCAAGATTGTCGAAGGCGATTACCCAGTTGTTCCTATACCTGGAGGGCCTTCACCTGCGTCTCTGGTTAATTCTTACCTGAACACAAGTAACGTTAGCGCAGCAGGCACCGCAAGCACTGCAAGCGCGACAAGCGCCGACGATACTGCAAGCGGCAGCTTTGCCGAGAGCCTAATCAATAACTTCCTGGCAAATGGCTCTGAAGACGAAGGCGACGCTCCTAACGTCTTTATCTTTGAGATGACACGCCTTGATCCATCCAGCCCAATGCCTGAGGGATCTACTGGCAATACCGCTCGTACACGCAGGCTTCTCGGTGGCGACGCTGTGTTCCGCAACATTACGTTCACTCAGCCTGGCACCTACGTGTACACCATCAAAGAGGTTACCGGCACCCAGAACATCCAGTACGATCAGAGCGTCTACACCGTTACCTATAACGTTGCTGACGACGGTACTGGCCAGCTTGAGGCAACACGTACTATGACCAAGACTGACGAGGACGGAAACGTTACTACCGTTGACCTTGGCGAGCATAACGATGCGCCAGGCGCTGTCTTTACTAATGTCTATCCTGATCCACTGCCAGCCAGGGACTATCCAGTTGTCCAGAAGGTTGTTACTGGTAACGCACCAGATGCTCCAACCGACTATCCATCAGTTCTCCCTGACGACAACGGCGGCAACCCACGCACTGCAACAACTCAGGATGTCTTCAAGTTCACGCTCACCCGCAACGATCCTTCCTACCCAATGCCAAACAACGCAACAACAGATAGCGTTGAGACTTCTGTTGATGTTTCTGGCGATAATAACTTCGGCGAGCTAGTCTTTTCTCAGCCTGGCACCTATGTTTACACCATCAAAGAGGTTACCGGCACTAACCAGAGGGTTACTTACGACAAGTCCGTCTACACCCTCACCTACACCGTCTTTAAGAATGATGATGGTGAGCTTGATTTCACCTACCACATTACTAAGACCGCTGAAGATGGAACCGTAACAGAGATTGATCAGTGCGAGTGCAGAAGCACGCCTCCTCTGGTATTCACAAACGACTATCCAGAGCCTGAGCCTCAGCCAACACCAGAGCCTGAGCCAACACCAGATCCTGAGCCAACGCCTAGCTCTGATCCACACAAGCCTTCTAAGACTAAAAAGAAGCGCGTTCTGCCAGACACCGGCGATGTCGCTGAGCTTGTAATTGCTTCTGTTGGCATGGTAGCTTCTAGTATCACCGCTCTAGGCTTTGCACTAAGGGCTCGCAAGCAGAAGTAAGATTCATACATTCCTTGGTATGTAAAATGGCTTCGATTTATTCGAGGCCATTTTTTATTGACTTTTCAAATAATCTATTAAAATATCTCTTATCGGATGTTATTTCATTTCTAGAAAAAGGAATTCCTATGCCCGAAGAGAAAAACAATTTTCATTTACCTATTGACTTTAAAAAACTAACTGAAGTTGATGCTGGAGAAATTCTTTCAGATATTTATGGGAAAGCTTTAGATGGAATTCCAAAAGTAAGTCGTTCAGTTGAAGAAATGGTAAATGACTACGCTAGTAAAGCTGACACACCTAAAGATGCTGCTCTTATGCTCGTGCAAAATCAAGTTCTCAAATGTGGTACATCAGGCTTTCTTACTGGTCTCGGTGGCCTTATTACACTGCCTGTCTCAATTCCCGCAAATATAGGTAGCGTTCTATACGTCCAATTAAGAATGGTTGCCGGAATTGCAAAATTAGGTGGTTATGATATTAAATCGGATCAAGTACAAACCATGGTATATCTTGCTTTGACGGGATCTGCATTAAAAGATGTTGTTAAACAAGTTGGAATTAAGTTTGGTGAGAAAACAATCCAAGCTGCTATTAAAAAAATTCCTGGCAAAGCATTAGTTGCTATTAATCAGCGTATTGGATACCGTTTAATTACAAAATTTGGCGAAAAGGGAATTATTAATCTCGGAAAAGCAATTCCTCTTATTGGAGGCGTTGTTGGAGGAAGTTTTGATGTAATCTCCACTAAAATAATTGCTAAGAACGCAATTGACATGTTTATTAACAATGTAATGCCAGAAGGCTCAGAATTGTCTAATGAAGAAATTGCTGATATAGACCCTATTGATATCACTGATGAAAGTGAATTGATTTAATATTTTGATTTAACAGTGAAACAGCCGCCTTTGAGTAAGAAGGCGGCTGTTTTTCTTGGATAAGACGTTTTTCTCGCCAGGAGTTACTCCCCTAGCATTTTTTGAAGGTCGTAACCAAAGGACTTAACAAACTCGTAAGCGTCCTTCTGCCAATCCTCTTTGAAGACGCCAGGAGCGGTCTCAAAGAAGCTAGAGTCCAAATAACGAATAACAATGAAGTTGCTGTTTGGCTGGTCGAAGCCATTGCCCCTGCTGAAATCAATACCGTGACCAGTATTTCTTCTCATAGCTGCTTCAAGAATAGGCACTGTGAGCTCGTTGACAGGAACAACAATGTCTGCCCTATCAAAAAAGCCACCTTTTTCTTTAGTGAAGACAAAGAGATTGTTGAGTGCGCCGCCAGCAACACACTGAACTCGACGAATGTCGGAAAGCTTGACCTGATGCTTTGCGCCGGAAATCACGCCGTTTGCGATAGTAATCTTTTTCTCTTTGAGGCTAAATCCGAGCTTAGTGTTTAACGTATCAAGGTTATTGGGAAACTCAGTAGTAAGCTTATTAGCTGCAAAAGCGAGGATAATTGTCTTAGTATCTAGGATGTTGTGTCCAAATTCACGAAGCTTAAGGTCTGTGTCAATGCTAACGAGATTATGACCGTCGTTATCCTTAAAGGTAATCTCGTAAAGACCATTTGAGCTGCAGTAGTTCAGTAAGAAGGTTGAACCGACCTCTGAAAACAAAACCTTGACCTCTGGCTTTCCATTACCTGGAACATAAGCCAGACCATCTTTTGTAACGGTATAAGAATACTTATCGTCGCACTTAATTGATACCTGTCGATCCTCAAAGATGCTTCTCATATACCTTTTACCTCCACGTTTTGCAGTACAAGAAATAACTAGGAACTACCTAAAATTATATCGTGTTACTGGATAATTCTTTGCTGCACACTAAGTTTTCGGCGGATGAAGATAACTTGACGTTGGTAGAGACGTCAAAATCGTTAGAGCAATTTGATTCCTGCATAATGGAGTTTGTTTATTCATAATCGTGAATACCGCAATTTTAGGGTACTGATTTTAGTGCCCAAAAAGGTAAAAAAGCCGTTTAGTTGGGGATGAAAATTGAAATTTCGTTATTTGATACCCAACTAAACGCATTTTTTACCACTTGGCGCTAAAGCGGAAGTGAAAACTTTACAAAACACCAGGACAGCAACGCGGACGTACAGTGCTGCGCTCCTTATACAATGGTTTTGATGTTTTGTGCTGCCACGCAAAACAGGCTCCTGGTTTTACCAGGAGCCTGTTTTTAGTTAGCTATCAGCGAGTTGGAAAACTAGCTATTAGCTGTTCTTCCTTCTAAGAGCAATACCAAGACCACTCAGGGACAGAGCTGCAGCTCCAACGATTGAAGCAATGCCTGAGGCGTCGCCAGTGTAAGGAAGACCTGGCTTCTTAGGCTCTGGAGTGGTAGGAGGCGTGGTTGGAGGAACAACAGGAGCAGTGTTGGTTACTACAAAGCCATCGTCCTGATTACCGGTAATCTGGGTTGTGTAGCCAGAAATAGGAGTCTCGGAGATGGTGTATGCGTACTCGTGACCATCAGTCTTGTCGTAGAACTCAAGGTTGCTGAAGGTGTGCTTCCAATCATCAGCCTTGGTGATGGTTACCCTATCAACCTCGACACCATCACGATACAGAACAATCTCAGCAGAGTCGCCTTCCTGGTTCTCCCAAACCTTGGTGACCGGAATATCGCGAGTCTTCATGTTAGTGTTAGTTACCACATAGTTGGTAGCGTCGCCAGTAATCTGCGTGGTGTAACCATCAACTGCATCCTCAGTAATGGTGTAATTAATGAGCGCACCATTGTTGTACTGGTTAAGGTTGCTGAATGTGTGCTGCCAGTTATCTGCAGCGGTCAGAGTTGCGCTCTGAACCTCAACGCCGTCAGCAAGCAGGTGAATAGTTACGCTATCAGCAGGTGCACCAATCCACTTCTTTGTTACTGGGACAGAAACCTTGCCTTCAATGGTGTTGGTAACTGTAAGCTCAGTAGCTGAAGAACCAGAATAAGAAGCAGAGTAATGAACAACTGTGTCTTCCTTGACGGTATAGACAATCTCGTGACCAGCAGTGTAACGTGGCAGGCCGTTGAAGATGTGAGACCAGTTGTTACCTGCATTCAGATCAAACTCGCCTACCTGAGTGCCATCTGCATAAAGTCTGACGTGAACATTAGTAGGACGCAGGCCCTGAGCATTATTGTCGTCAACCCAGACCTTCTTAACTGGGATACTCAAAGCCTCAGGAGCGTGCTGGTTTGTAATCTCAAAACCGTTGATGCTTGTGGTGTAATCAGGTACTGCATCCTCAGAAACGGTGTAGGTAATCTCTGCATTGCCGTTGAACTTAGGCAGGTCAGAGAAGGTGTACTCCCAGTTATCTGCAGCAGTAACAGTCTTGTGCTGAACCTCAACACCATCTGCAAGAAGCCTGACAACAATGGAAGCTGGGCGCTTGCCATCGTTGTTATTGGAGTCGTCCCAGAGCTTCTTGCCAGAGACGGAGACCTTCTCCTGCTGCAGCTGGTTAGTAACACTCAGAGCAACGGAATCGTTTGGTGAATTCTCATCTGCCTGACCAGAAGTAGCGGTTACCTTGTACTTCTTACCGTTGTAAGTGACCATGCCATTAGCGTCTGTGCCTACCTCTTCAAGAGTGTAGACAATAGGAGTCTTTGTGCTGGTACCATCGTTGTGAGTTTCAACGGTGTACTTACGAAGGTGTGTGAACGAAGCAGTCCAGTTATTAGCTGCGGTAAGGTCAAGTGTCTTACCAGTATCAACGCCGTCGGCAAGAAGCTTTACGGTAATGGAGGTAGCATCTGGCTGAGCAATTGCGTTGCCGTCAGCGTCAAGCCACTTCTTCTCTACCTTGACATCCATGATGTCAACAAGCTGGTTTGCGACCTTCTCGGTACGGCGCATGGCTGCTTCGTTGTTGTAGATAACGCTCATGTCGTTGTATGCAAGAGCCTCGGAGAGGTTTGGATCATACAGCGGTGCCTTCATGGTTAGGACCGCAGATAGAACGGTGTATGGAGGCAGAATAGTGCCATCCTTACCAACAATCTTGATTGCCGTTACCTTGGTGTAGTCAGCTGGAGTCTTAGTCCATTCTGGGCTGTTAATCTCGTTGATATCGTTCTGAGCTGGGTGCTCATCGGTACGATAGTAAATATCGTACTGGGAGCTGACATCAGTTGAACCAATCTTCAGATCAATAGGACCCTGAAGGGTATTGCTGAATGCAGAGTTCCTACCATCACCAACGTATGGCAAAACGTCATACATAAGAATCTTGTTCATTGGCGTGTTGTAGTAGTTACGAATGCTCAGACGATACTGGAACAATCCGCTGGTATCAGTGACGCCGCCAAAGTCAGTCATGATAGTAGCCGAGGTAAATGCCCTACCGTAGAATGCACCGCCGCCAGCAATGTTTGGCTCGAGGCTGCGAATATGCTTATCGGACTGGATACTCTCAACGTTATTGCCAAGAACCTTTGCGGTTGCCTTCAGAATAGTCTCGTCAGTGACACCATTCATATTGATGTCAAGATTATCCTGAACAAAGTTACTGGCGTTATACATACCAGAGAAATCATCTGGTGTGCCGTGAGTCCAGTTTGTGGCGTAGAAGTAGACGTCATTATTGTTGTTCAGAACGTCATTCTCGGCCTTAGAAGGAATGATGTCGTCGTTGATTACCAGGTTTCTAATCTCATAACCCATAGTTCCATACTGATACACGTATCCAGATGGAAGGGTAATCTTGATTGCATTGCGACCGGTCTCGTTATAGTTCCTGATGTACTCAACCTTCTCAGGCTGCAGTGAGTCAGCAATTGGAGAAACCGAGGTGTTCTCGTCATAAGAAACGCCAGTAGGGAGAAGATCAACGAAGGTTGGATTCTTCAAATAACGAGCAGGTGAAAGCTCTGACAGTGCAAAGCCAAAGCGAGCACTGAAGCGCTCGTTTGGCATACCAACGCGCTGGTACCAAGAGGACTTGGACAGCCAGACCTTCTCGCTAAATGGAGTAAAGCGAGTATCCCAATTTGCGGAGAAGTTCATTGGGGTCTTGGTACCGTCGGTATTAACTTTGTTGGCGTTGACCTTGATGATGTTGGTGATAGGCCTATCGCTGTAAACCTCGCCAAATGGATTCATGAACATCATCTGGATGTTGAAATCAATGTTGCTAGTAGGCTGCAGGGTTACATTCTTGAAGTAAATACCAATCTTCCTGTACTGAGGAGAAACAGCAGAAGCATTGGATGGGTCAAGCGTGCCCTGGTTAATCTGGTCCAGATAAGACTGTAGCTGTTGCTGGCTAGCCGAGTTCATATCAGCACGATATAGCCAGTTTGCTCCATTTTTCTTAGTAGGAATGATGTCGTAGCTTCCATCAGCTTTATAACCACGAACCTCAATCTGGTCCATGTTAAGTCCAATACGCTGTCCAACTGCAACAAGATTACCAGTCAGCGCAGTCATAAAGAGGCGATTGTCAGTGTTAGCAACATCCTCAATAAACTCAATGTCTGTAAGTGGTGTATCCAGCTTGTTGACCAGCTTGATAGTGTAGTCAAGCTTCTTAACCGCAAGGCCATTCTTGTCGTACTGGATGGTAACGGGACCACGCTTACTGAGCATGCCGTTGCCGCTGAAATCATTACCAGCAAGGCGGAACTGCTTGGTATCGTCGTCAAAATTATGCTCATTGCCTGGGACTTGGCCAACTGTCTCTTCAGCGGCACTTGGGTTATAAGGAATGCCCTGAAGAGTAGCTGTGTTGTTAAAGATTACACGGTTAGTTCCATTGAGGTAACGAGCTCCTGGGAAGGAAAGCTTGAGCTGGGAATACGCAGGAAGGTTATCTCTGATGTAGTCGTTGAGAATGGTGATTCCTGCAGGAATATCAAACTTGAGGGTTACGGTACGTCCATCTGGGCCGAGTGTCCAGTTAGGGTTCTTAGCTGGGTCAAAGTGCGCAGTTACCGTCTGGCCAGCATCGTTTACATATGTTGGAAGAGTATCAGTAATAATGATGGAACGATAAGCGCGATGATACTGGTAGAGTCTAAAGTTGAAGATAACGTCAGCTGTCTTGTCATTTGAAAGTGCATTTGAGCTACCTGGAGCATTAATACCACCGTACAGGAGCTGGTCGTTACTCTCTTCACCAGCAACTAGCTTCATAAGCCAAGGCTTGTCGTAGGTAATGGAGTATGTCTGATCAGGCATGTTAGCAAGCTCGGTGCCGTCTGCATTGTACACACGAACAACTGGCTTGAGCTGGAAATCTGCTGGGGTAACCAAATCTCTGAAGCTCATAACATAAGGAAGCTCCAGCTTAACAGTGGTATCGATAGTGTTGAGATACAGGCGCTTAATGGTCTTGCCATCAGGGGTAACGATGGTCTCCTCGCGCTTGATAATAGGCTGAGTAGCTGCTGCTGGAGTAGCAAAGTTATCAAGATAGGTATTAGGCGTAATGTTATTTGTATTGTTGACATTTGCATCAGACTGCTTAGTATTTACCTCAATCTCCAGGTAAAGACCTTCGATTGGTTTTCTAAGACCAGTTGCATCAATCTCAATACCTGTAGAGATGTTTGCATTGTCCTTAACAGTTGTGGGAGAAGTTGGTTTAAGGTTGACAGTAAGCTGTCCATCAGCGCCAAAATCAATGTTTTGCGTCAGTGGATACGTCACTGCTTTTGCAACGGTGCTTGTGCCCAAAATAATGATACCGGTGAGCATCATTACGGCTGCAAACATAGTTGCAAACGTCTTCTTAAAATTGCTCATATCAACCCCATCTTTCTTACGTGTTTACCCCATGGAGGCAAAAAAGTCTCCAGTAAATATAGTAACGGTTTTTGACAAAATATTTGAAGAAATATCTTGTTCAACTTAAGATTTTTATTACATTCTTGGACAAAGACATACTTGAATAACTAAATTGTGCACAATTAATGCTATAAAGTGCGTAGATTTAATTCCATTTAAAGTTGCAAGTAATTACCCTTCTTGTACTTAGCCTTCTTTTCGAAAGTTGTTCAAAAAAATGGCTGGCGTATATGCGTTAGCCAAGAGTTTATTATCGGTCAAAGCTTGAAAATGATACTGAAATAAAGTCATATCAACAATAAATTAACCTCATCTTGAATGAATTATCAGATTAACTCCACAGTTTTCTTGTTTTTAGTTCGAAAAATTATCCCTAAGTATAGAAATAAAACAGCGAGGTTTATTGTCTAGAACGTTGTAGATACAACAAACAAATGCAATGATTGTACGTAGAATTGTATTATTTACTAAGCAACCTGCAGGTAGGATTTAAGAAACTGCTGTTGAACATAAACGCTATGGGAGTATTGTGCCAGAACTAGCCTACGTTTCCAGATCAACTCACCTGATGGGCGCGACTATCACCATCTCTTTATTGCCACCCTCCAATGATTCGCAGGAGGAGCGCACTGCAGAACAGCTACTTGACGATGTCTTCAAACTCCTTAACATCTATAACCAGCGATTTAGCGCAAATGACGCCAATTCCGAGCTTATGCAGGTCAATCATGCAGCAGGCAAACATCCTGTCCCCGTTGACCCCGAGCTGTTTGAGCTCATTCAGATTGGCAAAGAACAAAGCCTTATACCTGCAAGTCATTTAAACATTGCACTTGGCCCCTTGGTACAAGCCTGGCGAATCGGCTTTGCTGACGCGCGCATTCCAAATAACGCCGAGGTCGCGCACGCGCTGTCGCTTACTGATCCACAACTCATTGAATTAGACCCTCTGAGCTGCACTGTGTTTCTCGCCAAAGAGGGCATGAAGCTGGACCTGGGATGCTTGGCAAAAGGCTACATCGCGGACAAAATTGCAGAATATCTGAAAACTCAGCATGTTACCTCCGCGCTTATCAACCTTGGAGGTAACATTAAGACAATTGGCACCAATGTGCTTACGGGTAAACCGTGGCGGATTGGTATTCAAGATCCGCAACAACCGCGGGGCACCAACCTTGCTGTGCTTCCCATTTGTAACCAGTCCGTGGTGACCTCCGGTACCTACGAAAGGAAATTGCAGGTAAACGAGCAGACCTACCATCACATTCTTGACCGAGACACCGGCTATCCAGTTGATACACAACTTGCAAGCATCACGATTATCTCGGACAACTCGCTTGACGGAGAAATTTGGACGACCCGCCTTTATGGCGAGAAACCCAATCAGCTCCTTGCTCATGTGGAACAAGAAAAAGGCATCGAGGCACTCATAGTAACCACTGATAATCGCGTATATTATTCGTCAGGAATCTCGCCTGAGTTCCTTGCGTAATTCAGAAAGGAAGTTTGATGCTTAACTTTGTTGGCCTTATTGGCACCAATTCAAAAGAGTCAAATAACCGAAGACTCCTGCAGTTTATGCAGAAGCATTTTGCCGACAAGGCCACCATTGAGCTGGTGGAGATCGACAACATTCCCCTGTTCAACAAGCCTCAAAAGATGAAGGTCCCCGAGGTTGTCTCCGAGCTTGCAAAGAAAATTGAGGCCGCCGACGGCGTCATCATCGCAACCCCAGAGTACGACCACTCCATTCCAGCCGTGCTGCAAAACGCCCTTGCTTGGCTGTCTTATGGCATCTTCCCTATGGTCAACAAGCCAGTCATGATTGTCGGCGCATCTCTAGGCACACTTGGATCTTCTCGCGCTCAGCTGCAGCTCCGCCAAATTTTGGACGCTCCCGAGCTCAAAGCCGCAATCATGCCAGGTTCCGAGTTCCTTCTTGGCCGTGCACCGCAGGCATTTGACGAGAAGGGCAGCTTGAAGGACAGGGCTACTGTCAAGAAGCTTGACCTGCTCTTTGACGATTTCCGTCTGTTTGTGAAACTCAACGAAAAAATGGCCGCATCGCGCGAACTTCTTCGCAAAGAGGCCGAGAACTTTGACTGGGAAAACCTGTAGGCCTGGAAGGAACTACTACTATGAAATTTGTCGGAATCGTCGGTTCAAATGCGGAGATTTCCTATAACCGAAAGCTTCTGCACTTCATCAAAAAGCACTTTGCCAAGCAGTTTGAGCTTGAGATCCTTGAGATTGATAACATTCCTCTGTTCAACCAAGACCTCAAGTGGGACGAGAACTTCCAGCTCCGTCTGCTGTACAACAAGATTACCCGTGCTGACGGCGTCATTATTTCTACACCCGAGCACAACCACACCATCTCACCTGCGCTCAAGAGCGTCATCGAGTGGCTCTCCTACGATGTGCATCCATTTGAGAACAAGCCTGTCATGATTGTCGGCGCTTCTTACTACGACCAGGGAACTTCTCGCGCGCAGGTACATCTGCGCAAGATTATGGATGCTCCGGGCGTAAACGCATACGTTTTGCCTGGTAACGAGTTCCTTCTTGGAAAGGCCAAGCAGGCTTTTGACGAGGACGACAACATTATCGACGAGCGCACCGTCTGCTTCCTGGGCCTTTGTCTGGATAACTTTGTCAAATACGTAGAGGTGGTCTCCAAGTTGAAGAAGCCAAAGCCAATCGCGCCAGAGGATCTGGACGTAACCAAATCAATTTCTACCACTATCCAGGGCATTGATCCCGACGATCCTGATTGGGTCGAGAAGGCCGCTGAGCTTGTAGGCGCGGTCTCGGGCGATACATACGTTAAGCTTGATCACGGCATTTTGACGGTCAACCAGATTGACATGTTCCTGAAGGCAATGCCATTTGAGCTGACCTATGCAGACGATAACAATCAGTTCCTCTACTACAATAACGCACATGATAACCCAGACACTATGCTGGCAAAACGCGTGCCTGAGCAGTCGGGCAACCGTCTTTCCACAGTTCATAGCTCTCTTCCCGAGGGTCGCATGAAAAATGTTGAGTTTGTCATTGGCGTGCTTCGTAACGGCGACAAAGAATACGTTCGCACCATTGTCCCAGGTACACCAGCCGACATCATCAACACCCATAACTACCAGGCAATGTACTATCCCGACGGCTCGTATGCAGGTATCAACGAGATTGTCTTCAACTTCAAGCCATGGTTGGATTGGTACCTTCAAACTACTGGCCAGCGTCTTGTAAGTGCTAACGGCGCAGTTGTTCCACCAGCTGGCGCTCCCGCCCCTGCTGCTGGTGCTCCCGCACCAAGTGCAGGAGTAGATGCTACCTCGGGTGCAAGCGCCTAACGTGCAGCTACGCGCCGCGACCGCGACGCGCGGCCGCGACGCGCTTGACACGCCTACGTGCGCTTGACGCGCTTACCTGCACCTACGTGCGATCAAGCGCAATAAGGTGAAATGCAAAGCGTACCTGTAGCGCAGAAACGCAGCTTAGAGAAATACGATTTCCCCTCGCCTTCCAGAAACAAGCCTCTGGAAGGCGAGTTTTTGTGTTAAGTTGCAAAATTTTTAGTTCAACGAGAAATGTATTCAATTCTATGAATATCTATGCGCAGATATTCAATTTTGTGTATCACTCAATTTTCTGACCGAAATTTAAGGGGCCAAAAAGGTAAAAAATCCGTTTAGTTGGAGATCAAAACTTTAAAAAGTCATTTTTATGCCCAACTAAGACGATTTTTTACCACCATTGCAATTTTTTATCTGCGAAAACTCGCTATGCAGAAAAATGAAACTCCAACTAAACGCATTTTTTACCACTTTGGATAGAATCAGCACTCGGCATTACTGGACATACCTCAATTAACTGGGCATCTTTCAGTCCACTGCTCAGCGCTTAATTTGCCGAGCATCTCTGAGCATTACCCAGCATCTTTCGACAGTCACTACCCGTTGAACTTGTTGATCTTTCGATCGTAAGTAAGCAGGCCGTTTACCTCTTCCTCAACATCAGATACCTGCGTGTAAACGTATCCCGCAAGGCCCTCATCCTGCAGCGATTCCACCTCTGCAAGCAACTTTTTAACAGCAGCTCGCCAATCCTTGACCGTGGAAAAATCACCGTACCCATACGAGTGGTCAAGCGACGTGTGATCTTGTGTCATCTGTGCGAGCCCGCCAAACTCGGAGATTACTGCTGCTCGATTCTCATGACGCTTCCTCTGCCAGCCTGCACGTAACGGCCTGAAGTAATTATGGATGCTCAGGAAATCACCACATTCCTGGTCATACCAGCCACTTGTTGCATCGATTGGTCGTGTTGCATCCAAGGCGCGAACAGCCTCAGTAGCAGCTCGCGCATCAAACTGTCCCCAACCCTCGTTGAAGAGCGTCCAAATACCAATCGAAGGATGCCCGTCCAGAAGCTTAACCATTTCCTGACAGGTTTCTGTCCACTCCTTGCAATAACCCTCATTACCTGCGGATAAAGCCTGATGATGTTCCGGAGTTGTATCATTAAATTGGTTCCAAGTAAAACTGAACAGCGTCGGCTTCTGACTCGTGTGCCAGGGACTATACGCGCTTCCACCCGAAACGCAATCCTGCCAAACCAGCATGCCGAGTCGGTCGCAATGATAGTACCAACGCTCGCTTTCAATCTTGATATGTTTACGCAACGTATTAAAACCGGCCGATTTCATAGCCTCTATGTCATATACCAGCGCATCATCGGACGGCGCGGTCATCAATCCGTCAGGCCAGTAGCCCTGATCCAGCACGCCGCGCACAAAATATGGCGCCCCGTTCAAGTGCACCCTTGGCACGCCCGCCACGTCTTTCTTTACCTCGACGGATCGAAACGCGCAATAACTGTGAGCTGCATCGACGACCACGCCATCTCGCTGCAGCGTAGCCTCCACGGCATAGAGGTGCGGGCTCTCCGGCGACCAAAGCTGCGGGTCATCCACATGCAGCTCAGCATGAATCTCCCCTGCCTCGTCTACCGGAAGTGTGGCGAGAAGAACGTCTTGTCCAAGCTCATCTTTGAGTGCCAACTCCAGCTTAAACGCGTCCGTTTGTACACCGGTCAGCCCGCTTGCCTGCACGTTCGATCTAACCTCAAGCGCACCAAACATATCACCCTTCAACGTCAACGACTCAAGGTGAACCGCAGAAACAATCTCGTACCACACGCTTTGCCAAATGCCACTCTGAGCGGTGTACCAAATGTCGCCACGCGAGAGTCGCTGCTTTCCACGCAGTTGAGAGCCAGTGTCACTTGGATCCCAAACGCAAAGCACAAGCTCAGCCGTGTCCGCACTGTCTGCCGTGTCCGCACTGTCTGCCGTGACCACACTTTCTGTCCTCGCAGTAGACACAGCGCTCTCTTCCACTTCAGGCGAACCAAGTAAATCCGCCACATCAAAGGAAAACGGCAGGTAACCGCCAGTATGCGTACCAGCAAGCTTGCCATTCACAAAGCACGCGCACATCCAGTCAACTGCTTCGAAATGCAGAATAAGTCGCTGATCATCGGCCAGTTTAGGTAGTTCAATTTTGCGCTTATACCACAAAAGTTCGCTCGGCTGCACCGTACGACCAACCCCAGAAAGCGGAGCTTCTGGCGAGAACGGCACCACAATCTGTCCGTCCCAACGGGAAGGAATTGCCTGTTGCGCGAGGGTCTCTACGTCAATCTCGCCATCTACCGGCACAATCGCGTATTCCCACGCGCCGTTCAGCATCACGTAATTGTCGCGCTGCATGCGAGGACGCGGATACTCAGGCAATACGTTCGATGGGTCAAGCGCCTCTCCCCAAACAGTCGTCAGAGAATTCAATGTCTCCTCCGTATGCTTTTTGGGCGCACTTGCCAAAACGCGACGAATATCCAGCATGGTATCTCTCGTTTCTCCTGAAGCAGCAGGTACAAGCACATGACAAACCAGCGTGACGTATGTATATCATAGCCACTTCGTAAAAGAATTTATATAGCGAGAAAACCGAACAAACCCCAGCTCAATCCGAACTAATGCTCAAATAGGACTGGAGCTCAAATAGGACTGGAGCTCAAATAGGACTGGAGCTCAAATAAAACTGGAGCTCAAATAGGGCTGAAGCTCAGCACTACTCAAAACCTACGTAAACGCTAGTGCCTGGGAAACCACGGGATGCAGCGATTGACTCGTTTGCAGTACTCTTTGTACTCGTCGCCAAACTGCTCGAGAAGCCACTTCTCCTCTGTAGCCTGCATCATCACAGTTAAAAGCGCCCAAAACACAAGGGGTAGTGGTAGCAGATAAAGGTTACTAGAGAGCAACGCTGCACCTGACAAGACAAACGCAAATGCGGAGTAGATAGGGTTTCTGACCAGCGCATAAACACCAGTGGTTACCAGCTGATTTGCGATGATTTTCTCGCGAAGCTTTTCTTTGATAGCGGCGGAAACCCAAAGCCAGATGCCCACAATCAGAAAAGCTGTACCTACGGCATGCATTACGCCAACCGTTGCTCGAATACGCAGATACGGAAGAAAACCCAGCTTGGACAGGGTGATACACGCAACTGTCAGCACTGTGATGGCAATCACGTAAGCGGGACCGACGCCGAGTACCGGAAGATGATCCTTCTTCTCGTTCTGAGCAGGCATTCGATGAACTCCGTTCAGTTGACATTTTGTTAGCTATAGCTAACTACATCATAAAGTTTACACCTAAAACTACACTTTGACATGAGGATTTTTATACTGACCATGTCTGTTCGTTGCCCCCTTACCATACTGAATGGCAAACGTAGGACAATGATGCAGGCAACGAAGACATGCGGCGCACTGATCTTTAATCCACACAGGTCTCTTATCCTTCATCTGAATGGCCTGAACTGGGCACTTTCGTGCGCAAAGACTACATCCGATGCACTTATCTGAAACCGAGAAGTGCTGTGTCTTCCTTTCGTTGTTATACATGGGATCCATAAAAAGTCTAACTGCATACGGAACAACACCCTGCATATGATTACCAACAGTACGCTCTTTGATACCGCTTAATACAGCGTTGATATAGCTCTCGGCGTTGTCGTTAATTTGCTTGACCTTTGCCTTGTCGCTCAAATCAAAAATTGGAGTCCAGGTATCAGGCATTTTGACGCTAAAACCAGCGTTGAGCTCTAGTCCTTTGTTGGCAAGAATCTTTTTTGCGTCAACAAACGTGCAACCAGCCGTTATTCCGTACGTTGTTACAATGAACGAGTACGGCGCAGAGGCACTTATGACCTGGAGATTCTGCAAAAACTCCCGAGTTGTAATGGGGAGTTCCCAGTTATAAACTGGCGTCACGATGCCAAGCATCTCATTTTCTGAGAGATTTACCTGGCCGTTTGAAATCTCAATCGAGACTGCAGTGTCATCAAACTCCGCGGCAATTCGCTCGGCAACATATTTGCAGTTGCCTGTTGCAGAAAAATACAAAATCATGTGTCCCTCTCCCGCGCGGTAGTTGTCTACCCACGCTTCACTTGCACTAATAATAAGCTATTTCACCTGGTTAAAATCAGTTACTACCCACTATATGAGTGTCCATTACACTGGACACTCAAAACTCTTTTTAAGCCTATGATTATTCAACGATGAGAAATAAATTACCTGTTCAAACAGCTAATTTTTTCTCTAACATCTCTGAAAGGAACACACCATGGAACGAACAATTGACGTATCTACAAAATTGAGCACGCAAGTTCCGCCTGACACCATTAACGTTGATATCACAATTCGAGGAACTTCCAAGATCCGTGAAAACTGCACAGCCAAATATAATACGCTGCTTCAAACAATAAAAGATGCGCTAGAGAAAAACGGGTTACCTGCCTCAATTCTAAAAAACAATAACTATTCAGTTTCTGGACACGAAGTAAATTGGTACAAGAAAGATGATGAGGGTGACTATTATCTCACCGAGAAAAAATTTCTGGGATATGATTTCCGCGCAGAACTATCTGTTGAAGAACATCTTGAAGAAGATCTTGTCGAGAAAATCTGGAAAGCACTCAGTTCATGTGGTGATGAAGTGACCTTTTCAGTTGAGTTCTCGATAGCACATAACGACACCATTAAAGACAACCTATCTGCAGATGCTATTGTTGCCTGCCGTCAAAAAGCAAATCTTCTTGCTAAGGCTGCCGGAGCAAAGGTGGTTGGGCTTAAGCATGCAAACTACGACTTTAACAGAAGAGAACTAGCGTATAAAGCCCGCGATCATAGAGCTTTTTATGATTCTGATTGTGGAAACCAAGTTCCTACATTTGATTCATCAGACATAGACATCTGTTGCTACGTCAGCACCACATGGGAAATCGAACTCCTACCGCCAGACGATCTGCTGTAGCCACACAATCCACCGCACTTCAAAGGGTTTCTCGCCTGGCGAGAAACCCTTTCAATAGCAGGCTGTTTTCGGTAACAGATCGTTGCGGGCGCAAGTTGCTACCGATTGCACCCCGTTTACGCACGCACCCCGTTTACTGGTAGCGGAGCGACTCAACAGGATTGAGCTTTGAGGCTCGACGAGCAGGCCAGTAGCCAAAGATGAGTCCGATACCAATGCAGATTCCCGAGGTAATCATCACAATGTTTGGAGTGATGATGGGCGTGATACCAGTTTCAAGCTGTATCATGCTGCCAAACGAGCCGGCCAGTCCCCACGCTCCGGCGTAACCCAGGGCAATGCCAATCACGCCGCCCATAATGCAAATCAAAATGGACTCGCACAAGAACTGCTTGGTGATGTCGGACGCTCGAGCACCAAGAGCTTTACGCAGGCCAATCTCCCTAATGCGCTCCGTCACGTTGGTGAGCATCATGTTCATGATGCCAATGCCGCCAACCAGAAGCGAAATACTTGCCGTAGCGGTAACCAGAACCTGGAACGACATGAGCGTGGCGTTCATCTGCTCAATGATGGACGAGAGCGTCATGACTGTCACGCGATCTTCTGCCTGCGCAGAAGGAATGTCAAACCAGTCCAGTAACCAGGACTTTGTTTCGTCAGCAAGCGCCTTCATGTCAACGTTTTCGCGAGCGTAACCAAAGACCTGGCTAATAGTTTTGGTGCCCGTCAGGCGTGCTGAATACGTGGAGTACGGTATATAGGCCAGCAGTGTATCGCCTTGTCCGCCCCCATTTGGGCCACTGTCAACTACGCCCACAATGGTGTAGCTGTCGTTATTGATGCGAACGACCTGTCCAATGGACGCATCTGAGCTGCCAAAGAGCTTCTCGGCAGACAATTTGTCGAGAAGAACGTTTCTAGATGTGTCATCTACGTCGGACTTTGTGAAGAGTGAGCCCGCGGATGCCTTGAGGCCCATGACGGTGAAGTAGTCGGGTGTGCAGCCGATGATTCGCGCGTCAAACTGCTTCTCTGCCGAGTTAACGCGTGCCATGGTGGAATCAATGCCAGTGACAAGCTCGTAACCAGGTACACTGAGCTGCAGCATGTCAAGATCTTGCTGCGTGACCTCGCGGTCTGGCCACGCGTATATCATGACCATACGCGACTGGTTGAGGCCCAGAGAACTGACCAGCGAATACTTGATGCCGTCGATAAGTGCCGTCATGGCAATAACCGCGCTGATGCCAATAACAATGCCCAGTACTGTCAACAAGCTGCGACCGCGGTTGGCGTTGAGCGCAGACAGGGTTTCTCGCAGCAGATCCATCAACCTCATAGCGCGCCACCTCCCGTCGCAGCATGCGCACCCGGCGCGGGGTGTGCGCCCGTTGCGGACTGCGCGGCGTGTTGCTTCACAAACTCCTTTTCCTGCTCGTCTGTGAGCAGGCGGCCGTCACGAATGTGTACCACGCGGTCAGCCCAAAAGGCAGTCTCGGGGTCATGTGTAATCAGCACGATTGTTTTGCCGCGCTCCTGCATGGACTTGAACGTGTTGAGGACCATCTCACTGGTAGCCGAGTCCAGGTTGCCCGTTGGCTCATCGGCAAAAATAACCGCTGGGTCGTTTACCAGCGCACGAGCAATGGCTACACGCTGCACCTGGCCACCGGAAAGCTCGTTGGACTTGTGCTCGTAATACTCCTCGGGCAGACCAACAGAACGCAGCGCCTTCCAAGCACGCAACTCTCGCTCTTTTGCGGGAATATCCGAGTAGATGAGCGGCAACATAACGTTTCTCAGCACCGTAGTACGCGGCAGTAGGTTAAACGACTGGAAGACAAAGCCCAGACGCGTGGCGCGAATCTCCGCTAGATCGTCGTCGGAAAGATCTGCAACCTCAAGTCCCTCGAGCTTGTACGAACCAGCAGTAGGCGTATCTAGGCAGCCTAAAATATTCATCAGGGTTGATTTGCCCGAGCCTGATGGACCCATGATGCAAAGAAACTCGCCCTTCTCCACAGTCAAGGAAACACCCCGTAGGGCGTGCGTCAAACCTGCAGCCGTCTCGTAAATGCGATGCAGCTTATGTACCTCAATTACCTTGGACATACGCGTCGCCTACTTGGAATCTTTGGAGCCTGTTGCGTCAGTCGATGAGCCAGACGTTGCGCCTGCCGGAGCATCCATAGCCGCGCCCTGAGATGGGCCGCCAGCGCCACCGCCAATCATCACCTCAGTGCCGTCCTCAATACCGGCGCCCTCGATGACGGCCGTCGTAGAACTTTGTGCCTTTACGGTCACCGATACGCGCTTTACCTGAGGATAGCCCTTCTCGTCACGAGAAGTAACAACATTGACGTAAGCACCATCGCCATCGTCCATGACAGCAACAAGGGGTACGGTCAGTACGTTATCCATGTGCTGAATCATAATGTCCACGTTAGCAGTCATACCCGGCTTGATGGAAGCGTCGGGATTGCTAATGAGCAGGTCAACGGTATAAGAAACAATGGAGCGACCAGGACTATCGTAACTTGCGCCAGCATCGGCACCGTTGGACGAAACAGCAGAAACGTGAGTAACCACTGCATCGCAATACAGATCTCTTAAAGCTGTAAAGCTGACTTGTGCTTTCTGGTCAACAGCTATGCGAGAAATGTCTACCTCGTTAATTTGAACGTTTACTTTCATCTGGGAAAGATCCGCGATAGTAATCAGAGGACCGGCGTTGCCAGAGCCCGGCGCAGATGACCCAACAGAAGAGCCGTTCACCGCGTTCATCACGATGACCGTACCGTCACAAGGAGCGGTAACTACACGCTTATCTGCCTGGGCAATTGCGTCGTTGTAAGCAGATCGTGCCTCCTCAAGCGCAATCTGAGCGCTCTCCAGATTTGCCTCCGCCGCTTCCACGGCAGCAGCAATGGATGCAGCGTTTGCCTCCTGGCCCTCCGCACCTGCCTCAGAGACACCATTGCGAGCGGAGACCAGAGCTGAGCGTGCTTTGCTAACCTCATTCTCAGCAGCTTTTACCTGCTGGGCAGCCTTACGTACAGCTTTGTCTAACTCGTCATTCTTAATGGTAAAGAGCTTGTCACCCTTATGGACGTATGTACCTTCGGAAACCTGAACATCCTGAATAATGCCATCTACCTCGGGAGTTACCACGGTTGACGACACGGGCTTGATGGATCCAGACGCGGAAACAGAATCGCTGAATTCGCCGCGCGTGACAAACGTAGTGCTTGGCATCACGGTAGTGTTCTGACCCTGTCCGCCCTGGCACATAGGCAAAATAAACAATGTGACGAGAAGAACAAAGACTCCAGCGGCTATTCCTGCCTTGATAAACTTCTTTTTACGACGAGCTTTGCGGTGACGAGCCAAGCTCTCGTACGCCTCACGAGCCTCAGCATCTTCTTCGCTCTCACCTGGAGAAATGACACCTATCTGGGAGCCTAAGTTAGCTGTCTTATCAGCAACCGTTGGAAGCGTGGACGCAAAGGCTGCCTGTTGGTATCCCTCAGGAGGTGTGGGGGTGTTGGGGGTCCCAGCTCCCGTAGTCCCTGGTGTACCTGCAACACCAGACGTGCCTGCGTTGCCAGCAGCGCTTGCATTTCCCTCGTAAGCTTCTTGCTTTGTATCGTGATTAAAGTGAAGCATAGGCCCCTCCGAAATCCATGCTTAAACACACAAGCAATCTCAGAAGAAATCGATTTGACCTTTTAGTTTATATAAAATTTTTCAGCAGAAGTTAGCTTGCTTGAACAACTACGGCGAGCGGTATAAAAGCAGCGGTCTGTGTTGGTTTACTACTCAAAATGCAAATGTTTGACCCTCAAAACTATCCAACGTGTTTCTCGCCCCTATTGCACCACAAGCTCAAAGTTGCCATGTAATCGCTGAATGCTCCATTTTATTGAAGTTGTGGAATCAATCAGCGAGAAACCATATGAGACTAACAATAATGCTGATGGATATTCAGACAGCAAGCGTTCAAGCGCTACTGTTGAGACAAGGTCCAAATAATTAGTTGGCTCATCCATCACGATAAGCTCTGGTGAATCGAGCATTCCTTGCGCAAGTGTTGTTTTACCAGATCCGTTATTACCAACAAGGCCGGTCCATCCTTGTGGAAGCACAATAGTCACATCATGTGTAACCCCTAGCACACAGGGTCGCCGTACTCACGCATCATAGTGTCACGGTTAGCAATCCACTGTTTACCATACTTACGAGCATCTACTCCTGGAACTATTTTGCCGTATGCAACGGCCTTGCGCAGAGTTGACTCGCTTAGGCCCCAGAGTTCGCTAGCGTCTGAAAACAATATGAGTCCATCAAAGGGCGTGCAACTTCCATTCCGTTTTCCCATAACTCGTCGCAAGAGAGATCAAGGTCATCGTTCCAGATAATACCGTAGCCACCTTGATCAACCACAACATCTCTGAACAGCAATTCATCTTCTAGAAGTTTAATCTCGTACAATCAAATCATGGATGACAAGACGGTTGCTACAGAGCTCACAAACTACTCAGGTATGGGACTTGTAGACTATTATGTCCTCCCTCATAATGGCGAGTTTCCTTTTGTTGAAACAACTGCTCAAACAATCAAAGTTTATGGCGAGAAGATCAATTTAATTCCATTAAATAACTCACAAGCCGTCATTGTTGAAAATGAGGACTTCTCCATACTGACAGAGACCTTATAAATAACCCTTATATCCTTATCCTGCCAAATAAGAAACAAGTACAACAAAAACTATAGGAAAAATAATAAGACCCACGATAATTACCCAAGCAGCTGGTCGTGCAAAGTTCATAGTCCATCCAACACCAAATCGTTTTGGTAAAAAGATGCTTGCATCTTCACGGTTAAAATAAAAGACGCCAAGTTTCCAATGTCTATCCTCATCTGATAGGTAGTTCTCGTTGTAGTCTAACTTCCTAAATACTCGTGAACCTGACTGACCATAGACAGCTGAAAGTACCAAAATACCAACGACAGTAAGCACAGCAAAAATTTCAGCGATAAATCCCACTTGTCCTAGACTAATACACCCTGCTGATGAAAGAATAAACAAAACACCGAGACCGCCACTTATAAGTAAGCCTATTATGAAGAGAAATATGCTCTGAGCACGAGCAAAAACTCCGTATGAAAACGCAGAAGTAACTGGCTCACTAGGATCAACCGCATGTTTTGAATGCACAATCATCCAATGAGAAAAGATAAAGCACGCCGCCATGAAGACTTCAAGTGCAATAGGGAACCCAAGGGCACTACCAAACGTTTTTGGCGTATAGCTATCAACTGTTCCTGTGAAATCAGCGTGCATAGGCAACATATCAGGCATGCTCGGATAAAGAACAAATCCCAAGCAAACTGTTCCAAAAATAATAGGAATATACATAAGATTCCATCTTAAAGAGATTGGATTCGGGAAGTCTTTTTCGACAACACTAGCAGTCACCTTATGTTGCTCAAAATCCCAACCTTCAGATTTCTTAAGGGCTACTACCTTAGAACGAGCATGCAACATTAACACAAAAGAGACAATCGCAGGAATCACTAAAGCACTGTATAGAAGAGTTAAGCCAGCTATAGTTTGATTAGTTGTTAATAACTTCCCTGCTATCACAGAAGAAATGGTTGCTAGTATTGTTGTAAGAAGCATTTCTACAACATAGTGTTTCTTTAAAGAAATCATACGTGAATCTTTTTGAGCAGAAACTGGTACCGTCACAGCAAAACACTCGTTATGGCGTGTTATATACGGAATGAAAGTAAGAAATAATCCAACTACAAACGTTACTATTGTCTGTGCATTAATTGAAATGATGTCCATTACCAGTGCGCCCCTTAGACAAACGCATACTTAGCTTGTGTATGTGCAATCTCTAGAAATGACTCCTTAGTTCCCCCTTGAGCACGATGTTCTAAAGCGAGCTGTTGGAGCTTTTCTGCAAGTTCTTCTGAATTTATCGCAATACGCTCAGGTGTAGCAGTCTGTTTAAAATCTGCCACAATTGCGCCTGAACGTCCCAGCATAAAAAGATATCCCTCATCCCTTAGTACGGCATATGCCTTATTTACCGTATGAATATTTATGCCAAGATCACTTGCAAGTGAGCGTACACTCGGGAGTCTATCTGTAGGACACAATTCACCCCGCCCAATGGCTGCAACGATTTGATTGCGAATCTGCTGATAAACAGGCATTCGATCCATCTGATCAATACGTATAATCACGCACGCCTCTTCCCTTTTATATTAATCGAGTAGAAATCTGCATATCTTATCAAGTTAGCTTATTTTACCATATTTGTTATAGAACAGATATAACAGTAACAGCGATTAACCTGTCTGCAGTAATCCTCATATTCTTTACCAAACTGATCTACAAGCCATTTTTCTTCTGTGGCTTTCATAAGAGCTATTAAAAAGGCCCAATATATAAATGGCAATAGCAGCAAATAAAGATTGCTATATTCGCTACATAAAATCGATGCACTAATCTACTACAAGCTCATAGCCGTCCTCTGACTTTTGTATTCTCCAGGTTATGGACGTAGCCGAGCTTACCAATGATGCGTCATGTGAAACCAGCAAAAGTGCTCCAGGATATACAGATAATAACTGCTCAAGAGCCTCTGTGGACCCAAGATCAAGATAATTAGTTGGCTCATCCATCACAACCAGTTCTGGTGATTCAAGTATTCCCAGCGCAAGCATAAGCTTTCTCATTTCACCTGGACTGGTTGACTCACCTGCAAGAACATAATCAGGATCTGAATTGAGTTGCGCCACAATAGATAACACTCTTCCGCGTTGGGAGTTTGATAACCCTTTGATTTTTCTTACTGTCTCTTTTTTCTGCAGTTCAGTTGGCTCCTGAGGAATATATAACATCCGCACATCGTCAGAAATACTTGAAATAATTTTCTTTATCAGCGTTGTTTTACCACAGCCATTATCACCAACAACACCAATATGATCCGTGTTGCCAACAAACAACGGTGGGGTTTGTAGGCAGCTCTCTCCCATGAGCATGTTATTAGGTTCCATCCTCAATAAAACTTTTCTCTTACTTGCCTCACTATCCAACCAGATATTGGAATCGTATTGTTTCTCAACCCTAATATCTATGGCTTTACCCGTTGCCTTCTCAAGTCTATCCCACATGCGTACAGCCAATTTTCCCGCTTTACCATCTTGGCCTGAAACTATATAGCCCCGCTTTTTTGCACGCGCATCACTGTCATGCTTGTCAATAGTTCTTCCACTTTTGCGCGCCTGAACTCTAGAAGCCTCTTCTCTACGTCGCTGGGTTTCTCGCTCAAGGCGAGTCTTCTCTTTTTGCGCCGCTTCCTTTGCGTGTAATGCGCTAGAACGTTCATGCTCTACCTGTGATGATGCCTGAGAATAATTACCAGATTTCATATTTGCCGTGCCGTTAGCTACAAACAAACATTGGGTGCAGAGCTTATCCAGCAACTCCCTATCATGTGAAATAAGCACCCCAATACCCTTGTACTGCGATAAAGCCGCAAAAAGAGCATGTTTTGTTGATGCATCTACATGATTGGTGGGCTCATCTACCACAAGAACGTCAGGTGAAGCCCATAAAGCACACGCTACCTGGAGTCGCTTCTGCTGGCCGCGCGAAAGCGTCTCAAAATGCCAAGGCCAATCATCCTCTATAGAAAGCTCTCGCCTCAGCTTAATTGCTGCTTCATCATAGGCACCCGCAAAATCAAAAAGAGTAGCTGGGACCTCCGTTGCATTTTGAGCACAATATGCCGAGAAAAACGATGGACTTACAACTCCTTTGTCAGGTTGCAATAAAACACATACAATACGCGCAAGGGTTGTTTTACCAGATCCGTTATTACCAACGAAGCCGGTCCATCCTTGTGGAAGCACAACAGTCACATCATGTAAGGTAGGCTCCACCGCTGATGGATAGGTATATTCAATATTTGAAAGATTAAGCTGCATGATACCTCGGTTCTGCCGAAGACCACGCGGAGTAGCATGCAATTATGCATATATAAGCAAAATTGTAGACGGCTGACATCTATCGTGATATTTTGTAAAAAAATATGTTACTGACAAAAAATAAGTAGCAATAATTTGGATTAGGAGTCTAAGTATGAGACATTTTAAGAATATTATTATTGGCTTTGGCAAAGCTGGTAAGACTTTGGCAGGGAGCCTGACAAGTCATGGCGAAGAAGTGCTTTTGATTGAAAAAGATCCAATGATGTACGGCGGAACGTGTATCAACATCGCATGTTTGCCAACTAAGAACTTGGTGATTAACTCTCAAAGAGGAGTTAAGTATGAAGAAGCTTTCGAAACTAAGGAAGCTATGACAGCAAAACTACGCAACAAGAACTACCACAAGATAGCAGACCAAGACTTGGCAACTGTGCTTGATGCAAGTGCTGAATTTATTGATGATAAGATAATCAAGGTAACTGATGAATCAGGTACAGAAGAATTAACATTCGACCGTCTTTTCATTAATACTGGTGCCGAAAGTAATGTACCAAATATTGATGGCCTAAAGATTGACGATAAGATATTTACTTCAACTGAAATGCTTGCTAAAAAAGAACTTGCTAAGAATCTGGTTATTTTAGGTGGCGGACCAATCGGACTTGAATTTGCTTCAATGTACGCTGGCTTTGGCAGTAAAGTAACTGTAATTGAACCAATGCCAAGTATCTTGGGCCGGTTTGAACCAGAAATTGCTCAGGCAGCTAAGGCTGATATGGAAGCAGATGGCGTTACCTTCATGCTTAAGTCTTCTTTGACCAAGGTTGAAGAAACTGAAGCTGGTCTTAACTTAACTGTTGAAACCGAAGATGGTGTTAAGGACTTGCAAGCAGACGTGATGCTTGTGTCAGTTGGCCGCCACCCAGCCACTGCCGCCCTTCACCTAGAAAAAACCAGTCTTGAAGTTGGCCAAAGAGGCGAAATTGTCGTTAACGATAAGCTTGAAACCAGTGTTCCTAATATCTACGCTATGGGTGATGTTGCCGGTAGCTTGCAATTTACCTACATTTCGCTTGATGACTGGCGGATTATGGACAATCAACTCTTTGGTGACAAGACTAGAACTAAGAAGAATCGTCCAGTTTTTGCTAACTCAATCTTCATTAAGCCAGCAATTTCTTCAGCTGGACTAACTGAAAGCGAGTTAAAGGCCCAAGGTAAAGCTTACAAGGTCTTAACAATGCCTGCAGCTGGTGTGCCAAAGGCCCAAGTCATCGGCAACCCAAGAGGCTCATACAAGGCTTTGATTGACCCAGAAACCCACGAAATCTTAGGTGCTACTATTTACGCTGAAGAAGCTTACGAAACTATCAATGTCATTACTTTAGCAATGCAGCACCACTTAAAGGCTGAAGACTTGCGTGACCAAATTTACGCTCACCCAACTATGACTGAGGCTCTTAATGACTTATTCAAATTCTAAAAACTAAAAAACTGACTTATCTCATAACTTGAGTAAGTCAGTTTTTTTGTATGGGCCTAGAATAAAAAGTGTACAAGTTAAATAGAGACTCTGATTTAGTATAATTAAGGAAGTAGTTACTGAGACTGGGGAGTTTGGCCGTGGCTCTGGTAATTTTGCCAGCGATAAGGACAAGGAGATTGCACGACTAAAGCGTCAACTTCGTGACGCTGAAGGAGCGATCGAAGTATTAAAAAAATCAATCGGGATTCTGAGCAAGTAACTCCCGAAAAGGTATACCAAGAAATGGACGTTCAGCACGCTTTGGAATCCCACCCTTCCATCAATGGTATGTGTGATTATGTTGGAATCTCAAGAAGTGGTTACTATCAACGAGAAAATCGTCATAATCACCAATCACCGCGAAAGCTTCGGAAGAAGTTTATTCAAGGTGAAATTAAAGCGATTTGGATCAAAAGCCTTTGTATTTACGGTGCCGGCAAAATCACCCAAGAACTTCGCTCAAAAGGATATAAGATCGCTGAACGAACTGTTGGTAAGTATATGCGTGAACTTGGCATTCACGCCGTTTACCTAACCCCTTGGACGACTACCACTACGCGAAAGACGCAGTAACCCCCCCTCCCCTGAGGATGTGGCAACGGCTCACGAGAGTCTTTTGTTATCCAGGAAGAGCTCATCGACTGCATGCGCAATATGATGACGCTTATTAATCTGGTTCAGCACTATAACGTTAAAACGAGAAAAGCAGTTACACCTACTTATCACCGTACGGAATTCGGAAGTAATCCAGTGTGGCTTTGAATCTATCTTGAGCCGTACGACACGTATCAAGAAGATAGCCGTTCTCCTTATCCCACTTAGAGAGTCCACGATAGTAGAAAGACTTCATTTCGTCAGTAATTACGAACGGAACAACGTCGTGAGCGAGGCATTCTTTGAGCATGATCAACCTGCCGACACGCCCATTGCCGTCTTGGAATGGATGAATGCGCTCAAAGCGAACATGGTAATCAACAATGTTTTCAAAGGAATGGGAGCTGTTTGAGTTATAAGCCTTTAACAGCGATTTCATCTCTTTAGCAACATTTTCTGGAAGAGTGGTTTCTTGCCCACCGACCTCATTTGGAAAGCGTTTGTAATCTCCAACAGCAAACCAGTCCTGTACAGAATCTGTAGTTCCCGTTTTTAAAATACGGTGCAGCTCTTTAATGATGACCTCTGTGAGAGGATCTTTTGCATGGTCAATCACATAATCGATAGCGCGAAAGTGGTTCTGAGTCTCTACAATGTCATCAATGCGAACAGGATTTCCTTCAACGCCGATAGTCGCCGTTTCAAAAATCATGCGTGTCTGATCAAGGGAGAGCTTGCTTCCCTCAATATGATTAGAGTTGTAGGTAAGCTCAACCTGAAGCTTATGGTAAATGCCGCCCTTTATTTTTGAAGACTTTTCTTCAATCAAGCGCGAAAGCAGCGGACTTGTTGACGATGTTTTAGCGTTTTTTCGAGAAGGTTTTACCGCATCGGCTGGAATGTTCCAAGTTTTTCCCACGAGAAAAGCACCTGGCACACGGCCTGTTGCACAGTAATTGCGAACACTTCTCTCAGATATGCCCCAGAGCTCAGCAATCTCTACTGCAGAAAGAAATCCCATCGAGCTTCACCTCCCTATCGGCAAAAAACTGATGAAATTATTATAGCAAAAGAGGGCGTTTATTGCCGATATCGGCAATATTTATAAATAACATAATTCACTCGAACAATAAAAATATGAAACAATTTCGTGCAGTTGAAGTCTATCTTTCTCTTTTAGCTTTCACGGGTTTCTTTTCCGGAAGCTCGGCATACATACCATCCAGGAGTTCCAGAACAAGCGCCGTTTCTTCAAATCTATCAAATACATGCATTAGTGTCTTTGAGCCTTCATACGGATAACGCAATTCTGAATCAACAAGCAACCTATCCGATGTAGGCGTTCTCTTCAAAAACAGTTCATTATCGCCAATATCACCTATCAACTTGCCATTAAGATACACAAGATATCCGCCCATCATGGATCTTATGGTAATATCGCCTGCTACAGAAAAGACTTCACGAACATATTCATTGAATTCATTCACCTTGATTACACTCCCATCAAATTTGATATTTTTACTCAGTAATTTTCAACAGTTACATGTCTCATTTTTAAGTACTTCAACGATGGAAATCGGGGTGGTCGCTGAAATGCTCTCCCGGGTCTATATGCCAGTCTTAGGTTGTTACGATGTAGTCATAGGATGCGGCGGTATCTTGCAGATAGGCTGCGATGCCACGCGCGACGGTAAGGCCGTCCTCCACCGCCAATGTCCCTGTACAAAAGTCATTCTGCATATCGACGACTACCAATGCCTTTGTCCAGGTCTGCTTCGGTCAGGAGTAACAATAGCCACTACACGCGCTTACTAAATGGAGCTTACGACGTCTTGGATCAATTGGGAGAGGTGTTTCAAGCTTTCAGCATCCCTGTGATAGGGAAATACCCTCCTTGTCGCAAAGTCAAACGGAAGACCAGAAATTTCTCCTTTTTTGATTAAAATTATTTCCTTTTCCAGCGCATCGGCAAAACCAAACTCATACAGCACATTTGAGTTGAGCCCGGTTAGGTCAACAACAACCGCGCGGGAAGAACGAATTAGCCTTCGAACATCATCTGGAATTTCAGTAGACGCATTAAGCTCATCGACGCGAACCGCTTGCTTTCCTACTGCTGCGACTCCATCCTTTATAGCTTTAAATACTGGGTCTATAGAGGGGTCTCCATCGAACGGCATCATGACTGCCACTTGATTTTCATCAACAAGCACAGGAGGACATAAATTTTTTACTTCAAGAAGCCCATGACCAAACAAAAGCCGAAATGGATCCCCTTCAAAAACACTCCAACCCGTATGCTGACCAACCCACTCCAGTTGCCTCGGAGTATAGCTGCTATCCCCCAAAATCTGTTTCTCAACCAGTAAATCTGAAGAAAATTGAAGAATCGGATTCTTCATTGTCGGACACATAGATGGAGAGTCGATATACCCGATACGCGCAGTTTGCTTCCCAGTCTCCGGCCCAAACTCTTTCACCATAATAGTAGGCAAATCACAGAGCGCTCTCAGATCAGGCTTACCATTCCGCTCAAACAACTGCTTGACTTCAGATGCCGTGTATTCAAACATCCTACTATGATGCACCACCTGAGATTCATCACTCCTGATGATGAGATTGAAATGCATGCTCACTCCCACTCAATAGTTAAAAACTGTCCTCAGTTTGTTTCAGTTTATCGCAGTTTGTTCCAGTTTGTTCTGTTTACACCTAGTCTCAAAAATTGCCGTGAATCCATGGGGTCAAATTTGGGTCACGGTTTTTCGGATCATTCTAGTCGTTTTCGTGGGTCACGGTGGATCACGGCAAACTGCGAGAAGTAACTAATGATCGCATGGACATTATATTTCGAGGGAGGGTAGGATAGAGGAAACTCCGCAAAACCCTCCCCTAGCAAGCTAGAACAAAGACTTGAGAATTTCCTTCGCCCCTCCTAGAGAAAGCCTATGTTGTTCGATTTGGTTGTGATAGTTACAAAGGCAGTCATAGCAATACGTATCCCCATGAACGTGTAGGTTGAAACGATTCCGCTTTCGGTAAGCACCTCGGGTATCGCGAGTACGAGTAGCTCGACCTCGTCGAGCGGGGCTCTCACCATCGCCGCCATCCTCATATAAAGCTTGAACATCGGCTGTCCTCGCATTCCCAGTATCGCCCCGTGCCGCCGCGTTATAATATTGCAAACGCATTTGTATTGCATTTCGAGCGATGGGAGCGCAGATGCCTGTCAGCTACAAGGAGCTCATCAAGAGTAACCCCGACGAGACAGAGATCAGGAGCTTCCTGGTGAGCGGTGACCAGGTCTCCGTGACCCTGCGCATCCCCGACACCTTGCGCGACACTGCGAAGGAAGAGGCGGCGCTCCGCGGCATGGGCTTCTCCGCCTTCGTGCGCACGTGCATGATCGAAGAGTTCGCGAAAAAAGGGGCATAGAGGCGTGAAGTCGCTAAACAACGTCGGCGCCGAGCGCCTGGGAGACGCCCTCGGCGAATCCATCGACGACGGCGCGAAGCTGTCGATAATCAGCTCGTATTTCACCGTGTTCGCCTACGGGGAGCTCAAGGAGGAGCTCTCCAAGGTCGACGAGGTGCGCTTCCTGTTCAGCGAGCCCACCTTCGTCAAGCGCATGGCCGA
>ERZ773045.58-NODE-58-length-58595-cov-5.990246_pt1 | contig 58595 bp, 43 predicted proteins | sample MGYA00580635_ERZ773045 | MGnify/ENA primary metagenome ERZ773045 (study PRJEB29015, sample SAMEA2738115) | human oral metagenome | biome: human oral; feature: human-associated habitat; material: saliva | place: China | collected 2261 ...
AGCGCGAAGAGCAAGTTTGATTTCCATCGGAGAAGCAGCATTATCAAAAGAATACAAAGACGCTAATCTTGCATTCCTTATTCCGCTGCATCTAGATACTGAAGACAAATAACGCTCAAAGTCTGCTTTTTGAAAGACAGGCTCATACCAATTAGATCTTAATTCAGAGGTAGATGGATCGATGACAAACCTGCCTTGAAATTCTGAAATTAGCATCACGGTTTCTAGTAACGTTTGTTCTTGGGCCATTTCAATCATGAGTTCAAAAGGTGACGCCACTTTAATCGCTGATGTACCAAGACTCAACTCCATACACGGAATTTGTGCAAAATGAGACGAAGTGTGAAATTTTATTCTGCTCGATTGGTAGGTATTTTTCTTCTCGTCAACTACCAACTCAATTGGCTCAGTCAGCATTATTCCTAAGCTAGAAAATACCTTCTCCTTGATTTGGTCAAGCTCCAAAGTTAAAGACCCCGCATGAATTCCGGCACTCGAAGAGTCATGGTGAATCAATCCGTGACCCTTAATTCTCATAGCACGGAATAATTGTAGAGCGGTTGTATGTGATAGATAAAATTCCATGAATACATAGTATTTTCTTAAGAAAAACTTGCAACTTATGTCGCTGATTGTAGATAAGTGATATAGGTTGCAAAACTGCAGGTCAGGCGCACCTGTCAGAAAATCATTGCCACTAAATATCCAGCTAGCAGCGTTAGACCTTGTCTGCGACGTATTCTTGGTCAAATTTTGGTCAAATTCAATTTGCGCCAAATTCGCAATTTTCATTTCTGCTGTACGAATGTACTGAGGCGAGAAGATCCAATCTTCCTTGTACAAAAGTTGCCTAAAAAGGTCAAAGAATCTGTAAAACGGCCACAGAATCTTTGACAAAATCAGGCAAATCCACAGATTCTTTGCCAAGTTTAGGCAAAATATACCGAATCTTTTCACTTTTCAGGCGCGCATTAGGGCGCACCTACCACACACCCGTATCTCGCGAGAAGAACGTGCTGGGTGCACGTCTTTTGCACATGCCAGCCCAACAAAAAACGGACCTGGAGAAAATCCAGGTCCGTTGCTTTTTAACTAGCTGCGAGCGCGCGTTGCTTCAATGCGCGCCCAGCATATGCCGCAGGTTAGTTCCAAGCCTTACCGTCGGAACCAAACTCGCGGATGAGTTCCTTGGTTCGCTCGACAATTGCCTCACGACCAGGCTTCAGGAGCTTACGAGGATCGTAACCCTTGCCGTCGTCGACAAGGCCAGCCTCAACGTACTTCTTGGTTGCCTCAGCAAAGACAAGCTGAAGATCAGTGTTGACGTTAATCTTGGAGATGCCCATAGAGATAGCCTTCTGAACCTGCTCTACAGGAATACCGGTACCACCGTGGAGAACAAGTGGAAGATCGCCAACGCGCTCCTTGATAGCCTTGAGCTGATCGAAGGAGAGGCCCTCCCAGTTAGCTGGGTAGATACCATGAATGTTGCCGATGCCGCATGCAAGGAAGTCAACGCCCAGGTCAGCAATCTTTGCGCACTGCTCAGGATCAGCAAGCTCGCCCTTAGCGGTTACGCCGTCCTCGGTGCCGCCGATGCCGCCGACCTCAGCCTCAACAGAAATGCCCTTTGCGTGAGCTGCCTTTACGACTTCTTCGGTGCGCTTAAGGTTGGTCTCAAAATCAGGCTCGTGAGAACCATCGTACATAATGGAAGTAAATCCAGCCTCGATGCACTTGAATGCATCCTCGTATGAACCGTGATCAAGGTGGAGAGCAACTGGAACAGTGATGTTCTTGTCCTCAACAAGACGACGAACCATGTCTGCAACAACGCGGTAGCTTACCTGCCACTTTGCTGCACCGCTGGTGCACTGAATGATGACAGGAGACTGAAGCTCTTCTGCTGCATCAAGGATTGCTGCGGTCCACTCAAGGTTGTTCTCGTTGAATGCGCCGATGCCATAGTGACCCTTCTCGGCACTCTGGAGCATGGCTTTTGCGCTTACAAGCATGCTAAACCTCCGTTTGACGGAAAACTGATACATATAAATGATACCTTGTTTCATCACCTTTGATACGGTCGTTTTTAACAAAACACCCCGAGAAATTCGATGTGTGCTCAGGCGAGAAACTCGCGCTGCAGAAACATTACGGAACTGTCGCATCGGCGACAACTAGACAGGGTTTCTCGCCAGCTGATGTTGCGATTTAGCAACGAAACATTACATCTTCACAAAAATGAGGTAGGCTATCAGTTCAAAGAAAGGAGCATCTTGTGAGCTATAAGCACTTTGATGCAGACAAAACTCGATTAGCTACGCCTACTCAGCCTACAGATGAGACAACAGACGAGAAGCCCGGCCTTCTTAAGGACGTCTCAATTACCCAAATTCTGGCAACATCGCTTGCCGCGGTGACTGCGTTTGTACTGTCAAACCAGATTGGTATTGCAGGCTCGATTATTGGCGTGGCCGTTGGTGCCGCCGCCTCGGCGCTTGCTTCGCAGATTTACCAGAACGTTATCAGGCGCTCCACGCATAAGTTCCGCGCTAGCGACAACGATGAATATAACCAGCAGGCATATCCAAACAGCAGCCAAACAACGCTTGAAGGCACACAATATATGCCTCAAGCCCAATATGCACCTTCTCGCGATTTTTATCCCAACGCCGACTCTCGCACGGAGCAGTCTTCGCAGGTAAATCGCACGCCAACACTGTCTCGCAAGCGTGTAAGAGCACTGACCGTCGTTACCATTATTTCAATTATCTTTACCATTTCTGCCGTCATTCTTTATGCAATGTTCCTCAGCTATATCACCGACGGATCTGGCTTGGGACCAAAGGTCAGCACAACCCCAGTTGTGACGGAAAAAACTACGAATACCAGCAATTCGACAGATAAGAAAGACGATTCCAGCTCTTCTAGCGAGAAGACCGACGAATCAAGCAAGTCCACTGATTCCAAGGATTCCTCTTCGGAGAGCACTGACTCTAAGAAATCAGAGACCACCAGCTCCGACAGCTCGTCTAGTTCGGAAAAGACCAGCGACTCTAGCAGCTCAAGCAGCTCGTCTGAGAGTAATTCTTCCAGCAACAACTCCGGAACGGGCAGCTCAAACAGCAATTCTGGTTCCAATCAGAACTCCGGCTCTGGTAATAGTTCTGGCAGTGGCTCTAGCGGTTCTGGCTCAAACAGCTCCAACGGCGGCAACTAAGTCACGGTCGCAGCGCGGTCGGCACACCTAACAGCAACAACAAGCAGCAGCTCAACTGAGCTTGCTATAGAAAGGATAGGTATGGAAACCACAAACGCATGGAAAAAGTACATCTCGGAGGACCTGGACAAACTCCAGTCGTTTACCGAGGGCTACAGAAAGTTTATCTCCGAGAACAAGACTGAGCGCGAGTGTGCCGCAAGCGCTATCAAGCTTGCCGAGGCTGCAGGTTACGTTAAGCTTTCTGACGCTATCGCAGCAGGTAAAACCCTCAAGGCTGGCGACAAAGTCTACGCAGATATTCGCGGCAAGTCCGTCATCTTTGTCCAGATTGGCACCAAATCCCTGGAAGAGGGTCTAAACATCCTCGGTGCTCATATCGACTCTCCTCGCCTGGACGTCAAGCAGAATCCTCTTGAGGAGCGCAATGAGCTTGCCACTTTTGACACCCACTACTATGGCGGCGTCAAGAAGTACCAGTGGGTCACCATTCCTCTGGCAATTCACGGCGTTCTTGCACTTAAAGACGGTAGCGTCATAAACGTATGCGTTGGCGAGGATCCAACTGACCCTGTTTTCTGCATCTCCGACCTTCTCATCCACTTGAGCGCTGAGCAGCTTGGTAAGACTGCTTCTAAGGTTATTGAGGGCGAAATGCTGGACCTTATTGTTGGCAATCGTCCACTTGTTTGGGGCCAGAATGGCGAGAAACCCGCTGATGCAGAAGGCGACGAGCCAAAGGAAGCCGTTAAGGCTAACGTCATCAATATTCTGAAGGACCTCTATGGCATTGAGGAAGCAGACCTTCTCTCCGCTGAGCTTGAGATTGTTCCTGCAGGTCCTGCTCGTGACATGGGCTTTGATCGCTCCATGATCTTGGGTTATGGTCACGACGACCGCAGCTGCTCCTACCCTTCCCTGATTGCGCAGCTTGAGTGCGACACTCCTGCACGTACCTCCGTCACCATCCTGACCGATAAGGAAGAGATTGGCTCCGTTGGCGCCACTGGCATGAACTCCCTCTTCTTTGAGAACATCATGGCAGAGGTCCTGGCACTTGCTGGTTTTGAGTCTCCACTATCTCTGCGCCGCTGCATGGCCAACTCCTACATGCTCTCCAGCGATGTTTCTGCTGGTTATGATCCTAGCTTTACGGGTAGCTTTGAAATCAAGAACTCCGCTATCATGGGTCATGGCCTTGCATTCAACAAGTTCACTGGTAGTGGCGGCAAGTTTGGCTCCAACGACGCTGATGCCGAGTACGTTGCGCTGATTCGCCGCATTATGGACAACGCCGGCGTTCAGTTCCAGACCGCTGAGCTTGGCCGCGTTGACGCTGGTGGCGGCGGAACTATCGCATACATGCTGGCTAAATACGGTATGCACGTCATCGACTGCGGCGTTCCCGTTCTCTCCATGCACGCACCTTGGGAGATTGCAAACAAGGCCGACATCTTTGAGGCATATCGCGGATATCGCGCATTCCTCGAGTTCAGCGAGTAATCGGGCTACGCAAATTAGCTGCACAAATAAAATTGTGCGTACGCAAATCAAGCTAACAAGAAAGACGTGAGAGGCAAACTCTCACGTCTTTTTCTGTATCAAATCCAAGGCGAGAAACCCGCACACCCGCAGCAACGCACCCAAGCAACTATCCCAGCAACGAAAGCACTTCTCGCTTGGCAGCCAAAAACTCTGCGCTCAAGTCAAACAATGCCAGGTCAGTTGCTTGAGCAGCGCCTTTGCCAGAGTCTGCCGCCTCCGCATCACCGCAGCCCTGCGGCTCAACAACGCCCACAATCTTGGTTACCACACCCTGCGCGGGACTTCCTGCCATTACGTAAATGCGAGAAGCCATGGCAACCGCCTCATCAACGTCGTGCGTGATCACCAGTACGGAGAGGCCAAACTCCTTCACGGAAGACATAAGCCACGCACGCATTTCTCGCCGTGTAAGAGCATCTAGTGCCGAGAAGGGCTCATCCAGCAGCATGATGTCTGAGCCAATGAGTGCCGTGCGCAGGAACGCAACGCGCTGTCTCATGCCGCCTGAGAGCTCGTGAGGCCAGCTTTGCGCCACGCGCTCAAGTCCGCCACGCTCCAGCATCTCCTGGGCCCGTGCGCGCGCCTTAGAGCGCAAGACGCCCTTCAGCTCAAGTGGAAGCGCTACGTTGTCAATGATGCGCTTGCTTGGGATGAGCAAATCCTTCTGGAGCATGTAGCCGATGTGTCCCGGGTGTCCCGTGACGTCAGAGCCATGCAGCAGCACCCTGCCCTCCTGCGGCTGCAGAAGTCCCGCAAGCGCGTGGAGCAGTGTTGTCTTGCCGCAGCCCGAGCGACCAACCAGACAGGTAATAGTACCAGGCTGCAGCTCAATTGAGATGTCCTGAGCAACTACCTGGCCGTTTCCCCAAACCAGCGTAAGGTGGCGTGCTTCAAGCGCCGGCATGTCCCTCTGTGGCTCGCATGCAGGTGCAGCTCCTAGGCTTTTCTCGCCAGAAGCGTCCATAGTAACGCCTTCTGTTATGTCAGTAAGTTTCTTATCCAAGGTACTCACTAGTAAATCCTGCGGATGGGTCAATCTTATTCTCTAGCAGCTGCTGGTTATTAAGCCAGGTGTAGAAACGCTGCCAGCGGACAGAATCAATAACACCCCACTTCTCAGCGTCGTCAATATACTTGGCAGCCAAGAACTTCTGAGATGCTTTAACCAGGTCAGCGTCAAGTTCTGGAACAGCCTTGAGTAGAATCTCTGCTGCCTTGTCTGGGTTAGAAACGCAGAACTCGTAACCTTTTCTGGTAGCACTCAAAAATGCCTTAACAGCATCTGGATTCTCTTTTGCAAAACCATCATTTACTGCAATGACTGGCGTGTAATAGTCAAAGTTCTGATCAATAGCTGTAAACGCAAAGTAGTTGTATGCAAAGTTCTGAACACGAGCGTTTTGAACAGCCCATTGCTCAAACGCCCAAACTGCATCAAACATCTTTGCTTTTAGGCCAGATACCTCATCATCTACCTCATAAGGTACCATTTTAAGCGTGGAGGGATCTCCGCCATCAGACTCCATAACAGACCTAATAGTAGCTTGCTCAACGGGGAGATTCCAAGTTGCATAGGTGCGGTCATTAAGGTCACGCGGACGAACAATGTGATCTTCTTCACGACTCATAATGCCTGAAAGATTGTGCTGAATGATAGCAGCCACCGCAGTATATGGCAGCGGATTAGAAGACGAGAGGCTGTTAGCAATATAGTCCTGGTAGGTAACGCCCATCTGTGCGCCACCAGCACCAATCAGCGCATCGGCGCCGTCAGCGGGTGGCTGCTGAATAGTTACCTTGAGGCCAACCTCGTCAAAGTAGCCCTTCTCCTGAGCCACATAAATGCCGGTGTGGTTGGTGTTAGGAGTGTAGTCCAGAGCAAACGTAATCTCTGTGGTAGCGCCGGAATTCTGCCCAGCACCCTTGTTTGCGTTGGATGGAGCAGACGGCTGTTCAAGCGAGCAACCTGCGCAAAGTCCTGCTGTCGAGAAACCCATCGCAGTTAGAAAGCCTTTTCTTGTTATACTCTTGCGATTAAATGCGTTCATGCGCGTAATCACTTCTTTCTTTGAGTTCCGTCAAAGTTATCGTGCAGATTCTTTGGCATCCTGAGAGGTATCCCAAGGAAGCGCACGCTTTTGGACAAGTTCTACGAGCTTCATCAACAACAGCGACAGCGCAGACACCACCACGATTGCCGCAAACATCCTGTCGTACGCAAACGCCTTTCTGACGCGCGTCATATACACGCCCAGTCCAGCGTCGCCTCCCAGCCATTCTGCAATTACCGCGCCAATTACGGCGTAGGTCACGCTCATTTTGAGTCCCGAGAAAAACTGTGGTGCAGCAGCAGCCAACTTGACGTGCCAGAAAATCTGCACACGACTAGCTCCCATGGTGGTCATGAGGTCAACCATATCAGGATCTATTGATTTAAATGCCGAGCTCAACGCCACGGTAATAGGGAAAAACGTTGAAATGGCCACAAGAACAATCTTTGGCAAAAGGCCATAACCCAGCCAAAGCACCAAAAGCGGCGCGATAGTCACAATAGGAATAGTCTGCGAGATAGTAACAAGTGGAGAGAGCAGTTTATCCAGCGTTTTGAAGAAGTCCATAAGAACCGCAAGCGCAAAGCCAATAAGCACTCCAATAACTAGGCCAATAAGGGATTCTAGAAGCGTAATCCCTGTATGTGTCAGAAGAAGCTGAAAATCCTTGACCAGCGCAAATACAACCTGAACAGGAGTTGGAACAAGGTAATTTGGAATAATTCCTGCAACAATAACAAGCTGCCAAAGCACAAGAAAAGAAGTAAGGGATATGGCTTGCAATGCAAACTGAGAAAGTTTTTTCATATGCCCTCCTTCTTATAGTGCGTAAGGACGGCATTGGCTCCCTACGCTGGCATTGCCCAGATCAGGTTTATGGGTCGCAGCATAAGGTGCTGCCTCTCAGCCGGGCCATTTCCCAGCTCCCCGTATATTTATTATAGCGCGGATGCCTCTAACATCAAATAAATAGTTAAACAATCTCCCTAAAAGACCTAATCTAACAGCGTTTTCTTAAATCGCGCATTTTTTGTGCACTCTGAAACCGAGTACTCTAAAGTCCTATGCCCCGAAGCCACGCGCTCCTAGCCTAACAGAACTAGCCCAAAAGGTCTTTAAGTCCCAGCTTATCTGCCTCGGTAATTTGACGTACGACCTTTGCGGGAGAACCAACAACAAGAGAATTGTCTGGAATATCTTTAGTAACCAGACTATTAGCACCAATTACACAGTTATTTCCGATAGTTACGCCAGGAAGCACCGTCACATTTCCGCCAAACCAGCAGTTATCTCCCACTGTGATAGGCAATGCTCGCTCATACCAAGCATTTCTCTCCTCAGCATCTAGAGGATGTTGAACGGTGTACGCCTTAAACTGAGGGCCCACAAAACTATGAGCACCAAAAGTGATAGGCGCACAATCCATCAAGTATGCACCGTGGTTGATAAAGCTATGTGGGCCAATCTTGATATTGAAGCCATAGTCAACATTAAAAGGAGAAACTGCTGCACTTCCCTCTCCTAGTTCACCGAGAAGTTCAGTCAAAATCTGACGGCACTTTTCTTTATCACTTGGGCGGGTCTGATTGAACTCCCAGGCAAGATCCTTAGCGCGCCAAAAAGCTGCGCTTTGTTCTGCGTCAGCTTCACCACCACACCACTCACCAGCGCTCATGCGCTCAAGCTTTGATTTCTTATTTTCTGACTTTGCGGTGGTCTGCTTTGGATCAATATCGTACATAGCTAACTCCTCACGTTACTTTATTGAGCAGTTAGAAGTGTAATAAAAGAAGAGCCCCTGACGAGGCTCTTCCCAGCTAGTTTAAAGTTCTTGTAACCAACTACATTGCATCAAAAACATTTACCCACTTAAGCAGGAACTCTGTTTCTTTTACACGACCACGAGCAAGCTCTGCTGCAGCAACAATGCCAAGCCATTCGTTTACATACTGACGAGTGCAGCCCTGCTTGGTGCAATAAAGATTGATGTACTTCTCGGCAAGCTCCTCATCACCATGAAGAAGCAGGTGCAGGTAAGTTGTAGCGCAGTCTGCAGCGCCATTGCCTTGTGTTGCATGGGCCCAGTCAAGAATTACAGGAGCGCCATCCTCGGCGAAAATAACATTGGACGGGACAAAGTCACCATGACAGACCTTAGTATGAGGCTTCATACCATCAAGCTTGAGCAGAAGCTCATACCTTGTAGCCTCATCAAGAATGTCTGGAATGCTGTTAATCATTCGGGTGAGCTTGTCTTTTTGACGAGTAAGAAGCGGTGCTTTATGAGCGTGAATAGCTAGCTCAATATCGATAAACTTATTGAGATACTCGTCCTCTTTTTCTGGATGCTCCTCAATAAGCTGCCTAATTGTTTTACCTTCAACTTTTCTGGTTGAAACAGCCCAGCAATTACCAACTTTACTAATCTCTACAAGAGATGGAACGTTGATACCGGCCTGCTCAGCACGGGTGAGGTTTAATGCCTCATTCATAATATCAGCAGAAGGTTTGCTTCCGCTGAACACCTTAACGACTGTGTCTCCGTTGTCATACACAACCTTGTTATTACGCTCGACAATTACCTTTTTATCAGCTTTGAGCTCCATAACAACCTCCAATAAGGTACTCATGCAGATACTCACTATCCACCTAGTAGTATTGTCGTTCTTCTCTAACCTCTCCTGGCGAGAAGAACACTCTTATTGGTTAAACGGTTGGCAAATTCGGCGAACGTAAACATCCCCAGTTAAAACAGGAAATCGTCCTTCTAACAAAGATCCCCCGCTTTTTACAAAAGCAGGGGATCTGCATACTAGGTGTATGTGTGTTGCTTACTGCTCTTTACGAGTGCGAGCATATGCTCCAACACCAACAAAGCCAGCACCAACTGTAGCAAACGCAACCATAGCTACAACACTTGCATCGCCTGTATCAGGTGTGCGGTGCTTACGCTTCTTACCAGGCTTCTCTGGAGTTGGAGTTGGGGTAACTGGAGTCTCGGTGTTTGTAATGGTAAAGCCATTAGCCATATCACCAGTGATCTCAGAAGTGTAACCCTCAACAGCGTCCTCAGAAACGGTGTAAGCAATGACGTGATTATCTGCTGCGTAAAGATTTACACCAACAAATGAACCGGTCCAATTGTTTGCCTCAGAAAGGACAAGGGTCTGACCAGTGTCAACACCATCAGCAAGCAGGTGAACGGTTACAGAATCCTTCTTTGTACCATTCCAAACCTTGGTTACTGGAACATCGCGAGTTACAGGAGCATCAGCCTTATTGGTCAGGGTAGTAACGTTACCGTTAACCTCAGGAGTCTGAGCAGTCCAACCGACTACGGTTCCTTCTGTGAAGCTCAAAGTTACGTTATCAGGAAGACCGTGGAATGTGTGCTCCCAGTTGTTTGCTGCAGAAAGCTCAACGGAGTCAACAACATATCCATCTGCCTTTAGATAAACAGTAAGCGTCTCTGGAATAACTGCATCTGGGTTTGCAGAAGTATCCCAAACCTTCTTAACGGTTACATCCTGAGTACCCTCTTCACCAGTAATAACGGTACCGTTGGAGCCAATACCACCACCACGCTGTGCAGTATTTCCAGAAATAATCAGTTGAGCCTTATTCTGTGCTGCGGTGATAGAGCTATAACGAAGATTAGACTCAAGAGCAAGCATATCGGTATTGTTAACGATATTGCTTACTTCTTCAGTAGTATGACGTGCAGCAGCTGGATCAGCTTCACCAAGGATTGAAGGAGGGTTGATGGTAACCGCGCCATCCTTAGTCCAATGTGCAGAGGCACCACCAAGCATATAATCAGAAATAGTTGCACCGGCAGATTCACCTGCACCGCGAACGGTTGCAATCTCATCACCAGCACCATTTGCGGTGTTGTTGAAGAATGCTACGCCATTTTTGGAGTGGAATTCAGCTACACCGGTTGGGCAGAACCAAGCACCACCACCAATAACCGTTGCAGTGTTGTCCTTAATAAGTGCTTTATTAATGTGGACAACATAAGGAACAGAAGCAACGTAAACTGCGCCGCCCTGGTCATTTGCAGTGTTGTTGATAATTTCGCCCGCGTTAAGAGTTACATTTGCAGATGCAACATAAATACCAGCACCAACACCCTTATCGCCAAGCTGGTTGGTGCCATTACTAGTGACCTTGTTTCCGTCAATAGAGCCGCCATTCATGGTGAAGCCAGCGCGATAAATGTTTGGCCAGTTATTCCATGGAGCACCAACCCTGGAATAAGGAACCTTCTGACCACCAACAACACCAACAAACTGGTCGTAGGTAGCAACGCCACCGCCAGCAATGCCAGCAGTGTTGTTCTTGATGATGCCGTTATTCATAACAACGTTGCCGTTCCAGATTACGTAGATACCACCACCGGACTCAGAAGCAACATTATTAGTAATAGAGCCACCGTTGAAGGTAAAGTCTGCCTTTGACTTAGAATCACCAAACTGAGGATTGCCTGCGTAAACGTATACGCCAGCGCCTTCTTTGGCCTTGTTGTTAGTGATATAACCACCACCCATAGTGGCTGTTGTTGTCTCACCGTTTGGATCCAAGGCATAGAGCATCAGACCACCAGAAGAATTAATAGTAGAAGAAGCATCGCCACCAGTGATGGTTCCGCCAGTCATAGTGAAATCTGCATTTCTTACCAAAACGCTACCGGAGTACTGATTGGTAAGAGTAGTGTTCTGAATGGTACCGTCACGGAGCTCACCTGTTGCACCATTTGCAACAGTAACTGCGCCACCAAGAGCGTTAGCAACCGTGCTGTCCTGAATGGTGCCGCCGGCCATAACAAATTTTGCACCAGCGCCAGTAGTAAGAACTACGCCGTTATTTCCAGGTGTAGGTTTTGTCTTACCGTTTTTAATAACGCCACGAAGCAAGGTAAAGCTACCACGGTTCTCAACGGCAAATGCGGTGTTGTTGCCATCAATGGTGGCACCATCAAGAGTAACTGCGCCGCTAGAAGCAATCTTGAACATATAGAACTGATTAGAGCCGGTCATGGCACTTGTGATAGTTCCAGTACCCATCAACCTAATGTTCTTATTAGCTGGAACCTGGACTGGAGCAGTAATGGAAAAGTCCGCATTTACCTGAACGATAGTCTGCGAACCATCTGCTGGAGCAGCAGCAATAGCAGCCAGCAGCTCAGCCTCTGAGGTAACAGGGGTGGTGTCTGCGAGTGCTTGCTTTGCAAGTCCTCCAACGAGCGAGAGTGCTAGCACAAACGTAGCAACAATCGCCATGCTCCAACGTGAAAGCCTTTTCATAGCAAAACTCCTTGCGCTTAGGGAGCCTGTAGTGACAAAACAATAAAACAATTAATATAAAAGCGGAAACAGTAAAACTTTATCGTACTTTACTCTTCTTTGTCTAGCTGTTCAGGCTCTTCCGGACGATGTTTTAGGCGATCGTATTCTTCTTCGGTCAAAACATCTTCAATTCGCAGGTTAACACCAGAAACTTCAAGGCCTGTCATACCGGTAATTTTCTCGACAATTGTATGCTTAACATCCTCAAAAATCTGAGGCGCATAAGAACCATATTTAATAAGTACAGAAACGGTAACATTTAGCGAGCTATCAGGCAGCACCTCTACAGTGACACCTTTAGCCGTATCAGATGCACCAAGTACATCCTGAACTCTGTTAAGCCAGTTTCCACGAGCACCCACCACGTTGGGGACGTCACGTAAAGCTAACGAGACGATCTTCTCGACAACTCCGCCAGAGAAGGTAAGAGAGTCTGTATCCTCAAGATCTGCATCGGAAGGAACATCTGTTGTTTCTTCTGCAGGAACAATTTCTTCAGAGGTGGTCTCTTGCGAATTAGTAAGTTCTTCTGCCACAGCTCTCTCCTATCTAGTTTCTATCCGTAAATAAGGAACGAATCTTTGCCAAAATGGTTGCCTTTCCGTCAAAAATCTGACCGATGGCAACTCCTATCAATACAAACAATGCAACAACTAGCATTTTAAAAAGGCCAAACGTAAACAAAAGAATTGCAAATAAGAGGCCTAAAAATCCGCCAATAATGGCACCTGGATGGTCAACGACGTATTTTTTGCACTTCTCCTGCATCTTCTGAAAGAAGCTTTTATCCATTGTCTGTGACCTCCTTTGCATCTGGCTCTGAAATACTCAATCGAATGTCTTTACCAGTCTGCTGAGCAGCGGCTTGAGTGGAAGGTTGCTCGTAAGATTGCTCTTCTACAGTCTCTGGTTCTGGCACAACCTCTTTTGACTGAGACAAAGACGCACCTTCTTCATCTTTTGGCGAGAAAGACTTTGGCTTGATGAACGAAAGATTGATGCTAGAAACACAAGGTCCGCACACGATAGCAAGACCAGACTGAAGAGCGTTATAGAACTCAGAGCCCTTTGCAGTGACATCAACAGGCTCTTTGGGGAGAATATCAATCTGTACGGCTACAGAATTGTTCTTAGAAATCTGCACGTTAACGCGGTGTGCAAGACAAGTTCCATCTTCTTCAATAATATGGGCTGCCTGAGAAGAAATAGCGTCTTTAGTGACGGAGATTGTTCCGCCCTCAACAGTGGCCACCGTGAGCTTTACTGTCTTTCTAATGAATAGAGCTCTAAACAACACCACAACAAGACCAAAGATGCTGATAGCTGCACAGGCGTTAAGAGCAATAAGGTAGGGCTTGGTAAACAAGAGATTAGTTGCCTGATGTGTCCAAGGACCAAACCACGTTAAAGCAAGAGCTAAAAATACAAATGCACTTGCAAGAACATAGAGTATGTAGCAAAAACGCTTGAAGCCGCTCATAGCACCTCCACTTTCTTTTATATAAACAGTTTAACCCCAATACCGGACAAAAAGAGAATATAAAAACTGCCTCCCGGCGGAAGGCAGTTTTTAGTCTGTATATACCGTTAGCAGAAAACGAACTTAAGCGTTCTTCATAACAACGGAGCGAACAACTCCCGCCGCGTCGTCACAGGAATCCAGAACAGTCTCCATGCGGTCAAAAATACGAAGCCAAGCAACGGTGTGGCGACCAGGCATTTCATCACGGAACAAGCGAGAGAGTGCGTTGTGGTAAATAAGGTCTCCCTCGTCCTCAACATGTCCTACTGCAATGGCCTTCTCCATAACGGTAGGATCTTTCTTGTAGTCACTCAGAACACTCAGCATCTCCTGGACTGTCTTGCATGCGCGAAGGGTAAGCTCAGCAAGCTGCATAGCCTCTTTACGAGTATCGTCAACGTTAAAGAGATCAAGGCGCTCTGCAACAGAATTCATTCCGTCAACAATGTCATCAAGACGAAGCGCCAAGTCAGAGATGTCCTCACGCTCAAATGGAGTAACAAAAGAAGCGTAAAGCTCCTTCATAATGTGCTGGACCTTCTCGTCACATTCACGCTCGTAGACCTTCATCTGGGGAATACGCGCGGCAGTCTCAGGATAGCCTTCCATAATGACCACATACTCTTCAGCGGTTTCTACAATTTTGTCGCCAAACTCGCGGAACATAGTGTAGAAGACGTCCTCTTTTGGCTTACCTAGCATGAATCCTCCAATAAAGTTGAGTGGTTCAATAGAACTCGTAAAAGACAGTTATACGTACTTAGAAAATCATCAGGAACAGTTTTGCAAAAAGAAAACCAATAAGTCCGCAGCCAGGGAAAGTAAACACCCATGCTGCAACCATTTCTTTTGCAACGCCCCAGTTAACTGAACGAATATTTTTTGCAGCACCCGCGCCCATCATGGCGGTCATTTTTGTATGAGTTGTTGAAACAGGAAGACCAGTCAGTGTGGAAAGCAGCAAAGATGCAGATGCCGAGAAGGACGCAGCAAAGCCCTGATAACGCTCAAGCTTTACCATTTCCATTCCGACTTTTTTAATAATCTTTCTTCCGCCGATTGCAGTACCGATAGACATAAGAGCAGCACACAGTACCTGCAACCAAAGCGGGAATACATCTGCACCAGCAGCTCCATGGCCCGCGGAAAGTGCAATTGCAAGCATGGCGATGGACATGAACTTCTGGCCATCCTGTGCGCCATGCATAGCAGCAACAAATGCTGAGCCAACAACCTGCAAATGGCCAAACATCTCATCAGCGCGCTGTCGATCAACGTTAACGCAAAGCTTGTTAATTGCTTTAACAATGATCCAACCAGCGGCAAAACCCAGTGTGGTCGAGAAAAGCAGACCAATTAAAACTTTGCTCCACTCGCCCCAGTTAACTGCACCAAAATCACCATGAATAGCAAGTGCTGCACCGGTGAGACCTGCAATAAGGGCGTGTGACTCAGAAGTTGGAATACCTAAAGCCCAAGCTCCTACTGCCCAAGTAACGATACCAACACAGCCTGCGGCAAGAGCAACAAGAGCCTCATGGTTATTACTACCAAAGTCAACCATGCCCAAAATTGTGTCTGCAACTGCAGTTGAAATGAGGCACATAGCCACCAAACCAACAAAGTTGCATACAACACTCATGATAATTGCATGGTTAACTTTAATTGAACGAGTTCCAACAGCCTCTGCAATAGCATTAGCCGCGTCGGTTGCACCATTTACAAAGATACATCCAAAAACAAGGACAATGACGAGGGCCAAAAACGGATTGGCAACCATCATCTCAAAAAAGTGTCCGAGGGTTATCATTCGGTACCTTTCAAACCACTTTCATAACGGGACAATGATAATCGAAATATCGTTCAATTATGTCTACAAACATTCGAATAGCTAAATCAGCGCAAGTTGTTTCTTACGCCCTGCCTTCCCTCTTATGAAAAATGCAACCTGGCCCGGGAGAGCCACCCAGTTAACCCAGAAGAGGTGCCTCAAAAGGACACCGCAGGTTACTAGGCAAGCTTTTTGATAATAGCTGCAGTAATTCTGGCAGAGCGCTCAGAAGCCTCACGCTCAAACGTCAAATAATCAACGCTTGAAGTAGTGCCGGGCTTATCGGACATAAGCCTAATCACCACAAACGGTGTGTGGTTAAGCCAAGCAACCTGAGCAATTGAGGCGCCCTCCATCTCGCAACAGTCAGCACCAAACGTTGTGTAGATGTGGTCTGCTAACTCTGATGAACTTACAAACTGATCTCCTGAAGCAACGCGGCCAGAAATAACCTGCAGTTGAGGAGCTACTTCTTTGGCTGATGCAAGTGCGCGCTCAATAAGACTCTCATCTGCTGTAAACGAGAAAACCGGAAGACCTGGAATTTGACCAGCGGCAAAATTGAGAGGACCAACGTTCATATCGTGTTGAACTAAATCTGAGGAGATAACAATATCCCCAACCTGTAGCTCAGGGTTTAAAAGCCCTGCAATACCAGTATTAATAACATGTGTTACTGCAAACGTATCAATCAGGATCTGCGTGCATGCTGCTGCATTAACCTTGCCAATTCCCGACTGTACAACAACAACAGGAACATCTCCCAAAAGACCTTCAACAAACTGCATACGAGCCTGATCATACGTGCGCTCAACGGTCATCTGCGCTTTTAGTAGCGCAACCTCTGGTTCCATGGCTCCGATAATTCCAATTTTCATATTAAGCTCCTACTCCTGCAAGCCAACTAGAACCAGCTAGGGCTCTTACAATTTTGTCTCGTACACTCATTTCGTTTGCATCGTCTTTGATGTGAACATGAATGATTACCTTGATGCCTGTCTCAGCAATGCTTGATGCTTCAACCTCAATAGGAAGTGTTCTATCAAGCTGAGGTGCAACTACCTCTTGAACAATTTCTGTTATTTCTTGCGTTACCGCATTCAGATTAACGGTTGGTTTAAGCACTATAGTAATGGGCACCTCTGTCATATCCCACCTGGTACGATACGCAAGTGCTGTTTTATTAAGTACTGAATTAGGAATGATGTCTACCCTACCTCCACGAGCACGAACTATGGTAGAGCGCCAATTCATGTCAATAACCTCACCGGAGATAGTTCCGATGCTTACCTTATCTCCAGGTTTAACTACACCTCCCAGCATGAGGCCCAATCCACCCACCAGGTTAGAAATGGTGTCCTGCAGGCCAAAAGACAAAGCAATGGAGGTAACTCCCAAGGCGGTTACAAACGCTGTTGGTTGAATACCAAAAACAGGCTGCAATACCGCGAGAATAGCAAACGCCCAGATAACTCCGCGCAGTATGTTGACAAAGATAGATGCCGAGGGCAGCTTTGAAGAGCCCAAGGCCTTTTTTGAGAGTTTTATTGCAAAGCGCTCTACAAGAAAAGCCACAAGGAACACAACAACAAAGATAACCAGCTTAAAAATGAAATCTTGTGGAGTGAGGCCCAAGATCAAGCCGTCATGTATTAACACCATGGCTATCCCTCAATTTTTACAATCGGAGCAAAGCCCTTCATGAGCTTCTTTGTCTTATTAGTACGCGTAAACTTGACCTCAATAGTATCGCCCTGAACTGCTAAAACAACGCCTGGGCCAAAGGTCTTGTGAGAAACCTGGTCTCCCACAGCAAAACTTGCAGAAGCGCGGGCTGGGTCTTTCTGAATAGGAGCTGTACGTGGAGCTGGAGCACCGCCGGTAGAGCGCGTGCGAGAACCAAAAACGTTTCCACCGTAGACCTCGGAGCCGCGACCAGAGCCAAAGGTTCCATGACGGTCTCCTCGCTTTGCCCAACCAACTCCAGAAAAACCTGCAGAACCAACACCAATAGCTTTTACGTGCTCTTGAGGAATCTCTCCCACAAAACGCGAAACAGGATTTGCCTGAACAGAGCCGTAAGTCCTTCTGGTAGAAGCGTATGTCAAATACAGGCGCTTACGTGCACGTGTAATAGCAACGTAGGCAAGTCTACGCTCTTCTTCTAGCTGAGCCGCCTCAGCCTCGTAATTTGCATGAGGGAAGATTCCCTCCTCCATACCAGCAACAAAAACTGCAGGAAATTCCAGACCCTTTGCAGCGTGAATGGTCATGAGCGTTACTGCAGAGGTAGAACCATCCAAGCTATCCAGGTCAGAGCGAAGCGCCAGCCATTCCATAAAGGCCGGAAGCTTTTCTGCCACAACCTGTGGATGCAAACTCTCCTCCTGAGGCGCAGGAGCCGTCTCTACAGCAGCACCAGCGAGTGCGCTGGTAGCGGCATCAAAACCAGCCTCACTCAGCGAAGCTGCATCTTGCGCATCAAGCGCTCCAGCTTCTCTGAGCTGCTGCAGGCTCTCAAGCGTTTCTTCAACGTCGTCGTGAGACTCATCAAACTCTGCTGCAACCCCAAAGAACTCTCGAATGTTCTCGATACGTCCATCAGCCTCAATGGTATGCTCCGCCTCAAGTACCCGAATAAGACCTGAGCGATCAACAATTGCCTCAACAACCTCATCAAGCTCTCCGTCAATATGACGACCATGCTCAATAGCTGACGTAAACTCTACCAGCGCATTTCTTACCTTTGCGGTAAAAATACCTTCTTCCATCACGCATGCTTCACATGCCGAGAAGAACGACAAGCCGTTATGCAGTGCGTATGTCTGAATCTTCTGAATACTGGTTGCACCAATACCGCGACGAGGCGTGTTAATAACACGCAGCGCGGCCATATCGTCATCAGGGTTTACCACAACCTTGAGGTACGCCATGACATCTCTGATTTCTGCGCGATCAAAGAATCGAGTACCACCAACAATCTTGTAAGGAACACCAGCTCTAAGCAACATATCTTCGAGAATACGAGACTGGGCGTTGGTGCGATAGAACACGGCTATGTTGTCGTACGATGTACCCTTATCGTGCAGTTTTTCTATCTCGGAGCCAATCCACGCGCCCTCATCACGCTCGTCAGATGCCTGATACACCTGGATTTTCTCGCCATCTCCCTCATCGGTAAAAAGACGTTTTGGCTTGCGGTGAGAGTTGTGCGCAACAACTGCGTTGGCAGCGGCCAAAATATGGCCCGTTGAGCGGTAGTTTTGCTCTAGCTTAACTACAACTGCTTCCTCATAGTCTTTCTCGAACGCCAAGATGTTTTTGATGTCTGCTCCGCGCCACGAATAAATGGACTGGTCATCATCGCCAACAACCATAAGATTGCGATACTTGGATGCCAAAAGCTTGGTAATTGCGTACTGGACGCCGTTGGTATCTTGATACTCGTCAACGTTGATATAGCGAAAGCGCTCCTGGTATTTTGCAAGGACATCTGGATACTTGGAGAGCAGCTCAAACGCCTTGATCAGAAGATCATCAAAGTCCATAGCATTAGCTTTGTCCAGACGCGTCTGGAGGGCACGATACACGCGGACTACCACGTGATCCATAGGACTTGCTGCCTGAGCCTCTACATCATCAGGGTACAGAAGTGCATTTTTAGCAGCAGAAATCTTAGAGCGGATGGAGTTGAGTGGGAACTGACGAACATCAATATCTAAATCAGACAGAATGGTCTTTACCAGGCGCTTTGAATCGTCATCATCATAGATGGCAAAATTGGAGCCATAACCAAGACGCTCGCCATCTTCTCTGAGCAGGCGAACACACATAGCATGGAACGTGCAGACCCACATGCCACGGATATTATTTGGCAGCAGCGCCTCAAGACGCTCACGCATCTCTGCTGCAGCCTTGTTAGTAAACGTAATAGCAAGAATCTGCCAAGGACGAACTCCTTCGTCAGCAATCATGTGCGCAATTCTAAACGTCAAAACACGCGTCTTACCCGAGCCAGCTCCTGCAAGAACCAACAGAGGTCCCTGAGTTGTCATAACCGCCTGATGCTGGGCAGGATTTAAACCTTCAAGATCAATCTGCATTGCGCCATCCTTGTGTCAATCATTCTTAGAATAAAAGTGTACCCCGATAACCGGACATTAATTGCTCTCGTTTCTGTTGGCTCCACAAAAAAGCGCGGCGAGAAACTCACCGCGCGTAAATGCATAGGTAATAATGCTTGTAAGTCAAAAACTACTTAACAAGCAGGAAGTATGCAATAACAGCAATACCCAAAATAATACGGTACACACCAAAAGGCTTGAAATCATGCTTGCGGACATAACCCATAAGCGCACGAACCATAACCAGCGAAACAATAAAGGCTACCAGGCAACCTACACCCAGAATAACTGCCTCGGGAATGGTAAAGGTATTGCCCTTCATAAAGTAGCGCACTAGTCTCAACGCAGAAGCGCCGGCCATAGTAGGAATAGCCAGGAAGAACGTAAACTCAGCAGCCACTGCCCTCGAGCAACCAAGTGCTAAACCGCCCAGGATGGTTGCACCAGATCTTGAAGTACCTGGAACAATTGCAAGTACCTGGAAAACGCCAATCCCAAGCGCGGTCTTCCAGTCCAGGTTATCAATGTCTTGTACGCGGGCCAGGTTGTCGGCAGAGGGGGCCTTAAGGGATGCTGCAGCATCTGGACTCATGTGCTTGCCTCGAGGTGCCTCAACCTTTACTGCTGCAGCAATCTTCTCGCGATGGAGCTCAAGCAGGATGAAGATAATGCCGTAGAAAATAAGAGTTGCGGCAATAACAAAAGGGCTTCCAAGATGCTCTTCAATGAAGTCGTTGAGAGGCAGACCGATTGCCGCAGCAGGAACGCAGCTAACCACCACTTTTGCCCAGAGCTTCCAGGTGGAGCGCTTCTCGTCCTTAGATTTCTTTGGCGAGAAGGGATTGAGCTTGTGGAAAAATCCCACGCATACTGCAAGAATTGCACCAAGCTGAATAACTACTAGGAACATATTCCAAAAGTCTTCAGAGACATTGAGTGGTAAAAACTGATTGAGCAGCAGCATATGACCTGTTGATGAGATAGGTAGCCACTCGGTAATACCCTCAACTACGCCAAATAACGCTGATTTAAGCGCTTCAATCCACAAAATTGCCGACTCCACTAAAACCTCCTTGGGGACTAATTACGAACCTATTGTACGCAATCCGTTCGCCCTTTCTTTTCCTACCGTTCACGGTTTTACCTAACGACTTTACTACTTTAAAAGTGCCTTGTTTTCTGCAAAGTTGGCATTTGGAGCCAAAAACAAGTAGAATTGACAACCTCGCACGAGCGGAGAGAAGCGATTATGCGTATTTTTGAGGTCAAGTGTTATCTGACCTTGCGCTTGAAGCCAGTAATGAGCGGATGGCACTAACTGCGCACTAATCGGAAGCCCCAATCGCGGAGGTCGATTTGAACAAGTATATGCGTCATAGACGCTTACCTTCATGCTCTACCCTTATGACAGCACTCCTTGCAGCAGTGCTTGTTGTTAATACCTTTTTGTTTGGCGTCTCAAGAGCTCAGGCAGAGACTCTTGAAGAGCTCCAGGCCAAGGTAGAGCAGACCAATTCTGATTACGATGCCGCCAATCAGCGTGTAGCTGAGCTGCAAAAACAGATTGCAGATAATGAGGCGCGTATTGCAGAGATTGAACAGCAACTCCCAGAGCAGCGCCTAAAAGCTGCAGAGTCTATTAGAGCAATGTATCGCATGCAGCAGGGCTCCATGGGAATTATTGATCTGCTTTTATCGGCAGATAACTTTAATGATTTGATTGCTGTTGTTCAGTATCTTGAGATTATCCAGAACAAAAATTCAGATGCTATCAACCATCTGGTTGATCTTAGCAAAGAGCTTTCTGAGACTCAGTCATCTTTAAATGCACAGATGGCAGAAGCAGAGGAGCAGAAGAAGGCTGCCGAGGATGCTATGAATGCAGCAATTGCGACAAGAGAGCAATTGCAGGCAGAGCAAGCTCAACAGGCAGCAGCAGAAGCAGCTGCTGCAGAAGAAGCACTAAAAGAGGCTTCTACTGAGACCACCTTTACCAACGCTTCTGGTAATACCACTGAGGTCACTACCCCATCAACACCTTCGGCTCAAAATGTTGACTGGTCAAGCGATAAGACCAACTTTGTAAGCAGCTGGGGCGCTCGAATTGACGCCTATCTTGCTGGCTCCCCTCTTGCTGGCTACGGCTCAACCTTTGCCGAGGCTGCATGGGCCTACGGCGTTGATCCACGTTTATCGCCTGCTATTTCTGCAGTTGAGAGTACAAAGGGTAGGTATAACTTCCTCCCCTACAACGCATGGGGCTGGGGCTCTTCAAGCTGGGGTAGCTGGGAAGAGGCTATCTGGGATCACACAGCTGGTCTTGCTGCTGGTTACGGCGGAAGGCTTTCTGTCTCTGGTGCTGCAAAGTACAACCCAGCTAATCCAAACGGCTGGTACTCGGCAGTTCTCACGCAGATGGAACTCATCTAAGCCTCTGGCCACACAACCTTTAGAGAACGTTAAAACCCCGCAGTTTACCTGCGGGGTTTTTGTTGTCGGGCACGGTTAGGCAGTGAGCACGACCATCGCTAGGATGAGGGCAAAGCCGATAAGGTCAGCAACGCTAAACGTAGTTCCAAGCACCAGTGCGGTGGTGATGGTTGCCATGACAGGCTCGATAGTACCCAGCAGGACCGCTCTAAGTGAGCCTGCATCCTTAACACCCTGCAGGTAGAGACCGTACGCCAAGAAGGTTCCCACCAGCACGCCAATAACTACCAGCAAGATACCAAAGGCGTCCAGCTGAGGCATGTGGTTCCAAGGCTGATAGAACACGGCAATGAGCGTGCCTGAGAACAGAAAAGCTAGGCCGTTAACGGTAAAGCTTCCCCACTTTTCCATCAAAGGCTTTGGCAAAATCGAAAGAGCTGCCTGGGCAAACGCACACATAACGCCCCAGAAAATACCTGCTGTTGGCAGGTTAAGCGTTCCTGGATTTCCTCCTGTTACCAAGAGATAGGTGCCAATAAGCGCCAAAACAATACCAAGAATCTCTCGACGACGAGGCCAGCGCCTGCCCACCACACAGACAAAGGCTAAAACGCCCAGCATGCCCAACGACTGCATGATTGTTGCGGTTCCAGAATTAGTAGCATTAACTGCATAAATATAAGCAACTTGCGAGAAAAGAATGGCAAACAAGCTAACCACAAATATTTTTGCCAGCTCTTTTGGCTTCCTGATGACAGTTGTGAGATTTTTTCTATCAAACGCAAAAGCAGTTCCTAAGAATAACCAGCAGGCACAAAGCTCACGAATATCAATCAACCACATCGGATCAACGTGATAGGTATCAAGCAGGTATTTTGCAGCGGTTCCAAATGCGCCCCAGGAAGCTCCACCAATCAAGACAAAGAGCATTCCTCGATAGATTTTCTTCTTGTTATCAGGGGTTATTTCAGCGTCATCGCTTCCAAGTGCTTCCTCTTCTGCAGAAGCCTCTGTAGCATCTGCGGCCTTGGAAGACTCCACATCACTCTCATGAGAAATGAAACCATTCATCTGGGTATAAATCTTTCATTACAAATTACGGATACAAGTGTCACTTTTTCTCTGACGCGGTAGTATCACAATAACAAAAATCCACCTTACCCTGCTTTGTGCGGAGTCTCAAGTCTCCAAACGGTTCAAATGGGCAAGATGGTCCAAAACGGCATTAATGCTCACGTAAGTTTTCGTATAGATTGGCAGCTTATGACATCCAAGTATTCACAGATGGACAGCGCGTTTTCTGTTGGTACGCTTCATGCAGAAGACAAGAGCTTTGAGGTAATCTCAGCTGAGTGGGTTAACGAGATTTCTGGCTACGCCTACATCTTTAAGCATGTTCCTACAGGTGCTCGCCTTATGTGGTTTGCCTGCGACGATGATAATCGCTCGTTTGCCATTGCTTTTAAGACACCTCCTGTAGACCACACAGGCGTCTTCCACATCTTGGAGCACTCTGTTCTCTGCGGATCCGATGCTTATCCTGTCAAGGAGCCTTTTGTTAACCTGCTCAAGACCTCTATGCAGACGTTCTTGAACGCAATGACTTACCCTGACAAGACGGTATACCCTGTGGCCAGCACCAATGTAGCTGACTTGGAAAACTTGATGAGCGTATACCTAGACGCCGTTCTGCATCCTGCAATCTATAAGCGCAAGCGTATCTTTGAGCAGGAAGGTTGGCACCTAGAGGCTGACGAGCAGGGCAATCTGAGCTACAACGGCGTTGTCTTCAACGAGATGAAGGGCGCCCTCTCTGACCCTGATCGCGTGCTTTACGATTCTGTGAGCGAGGCCCTCTTCCCTGATACCGCATACGGCAAAGAATCCGGTGGTAAGCCTCGTGCAATCCCTGAGCTCACCTACGAGAACTTCCTGGATACCCACGCTCGCCACTACGACCTCTCTAACAGCTACACCTTCCTTTACGGCGACCTTGACTGTGAGCGTGAGCTCTCCTTTATTGCCCAGAGGTTTGCAGCTGCCGAGAAACGCGATGCAGGTGCCCCTAATCCGCTTAACCTGCAGGCACCCGTGTTGCCCGAGCCTTGCCAGGTCCGCATGAACACCACAGCCGACAACTCCAGCGTTGGCCTGGGCTACGTGCTTGGAACGCCTGACCAGCGCAATAAGATGATGGCAGCAGATATCTTGTTTGATACCCTCATGGGCTCCAATGAATCCCCACTTAAGCGTGCGATTCTTGACGCAGAGCTTGGCGATGACTTTAGCTACTATCTCTCCGACGACCTTGCCCAACCTATGCTCTTCTTGCAGCTCAAAGGCCTTAAGGAGGGCGCAGCTCAGAAGTTCCGTGAGCTGGTAGAAACCACCTGCAAAAAGATTGCTTCCGAAGGCATTGATCCAAAGAAGCTCAATGCTTCCATTGCGCTTGCAGAGTTTAACCTGCGCGAGAATGATCAGCCGTACTCAAACGGTATTGAGTACACGCTGCGTTCGCTTTCAAGCTGGCTCTATGACGACGCACGTCCTCTGGACTACATCCGCTACGAGGACGCCATTGCCTACGTCAAAGAACTTGCAGCTCAAAAGGGCTTTGAGAAGCTGCTGCTGGAGCTCATCTGCAACAGCAAGCACGCAGCTCAAGTTGAGCTTGTCCCTACAGATGAGGGAGACGCTCAGGAAGAAGCCGCTGAACTGGCACAACTTCGCTCCACGCTCACCGATGAGGATGTCGAGAAGATCCGCGCAGAGGTAGAAGCACTGCGTCTGGAGCAAGAAACATCTGATGCTCCAGAAGACTTAGCAAAGTTACCGTCCCTCTCGCTCAGTGATATCGGTGCAGGTAGAGAGCGTCCTGCTGGCTTTGAGGTTGAAGCTCCCCTACCGTGCATTGCGCACGAGCTGGATACTCACGGCATCGACTACGTCTACCATTACTTTGATTTGACCCACGCGGTTACCTTCGAAGAACTGCCTCTTGTGGGCATTCTTGCTGAGGCGCTGGGAAAGCTTGATACGGCTACACATACCGCATCCGAGCTTGATATTCTTATTGAGAGCAACCTTGGTCACCTCTCGTTCTTCACAGATATCTACGACCAAGACACGCTTGACCAGGCACATCCCGCCTTCATTGTTGCTGCAAGCGCCCTTGCCGAGAAAACCCAGGGGCTTGCGAGCATTCCTTCTGAGGTCTGGTCCAGCACGCGTTTTGATGACTTGGGCCGCCTCAAGAACATCTTGATTCAGCGTCGCATTGCGCAGGAGCAGTACTTTGTAGGTGCGGGCCATACCGCTGCACAAAATAAGGCTTTGAACTCCTATTCTGCTGCCAGCCGCGTAAACGATGCGCTGGCAGGCGTTGGCTTCTACGAGTACCTAAAGAACCTGCTTGCCAACTGGGATGAGCGTGCTCCCCAGCTTGCAAAAGACCTGGATGCGCTTACTTGTAAGATTTTCCGTGCGGACAACGTCACCGTCAGCTTTACTGGCTCCACTCAGAGCCGCGAGACATTCTGGCAGGCAGCGGGAGACCTTGGCCTCAAGAAGGGCAATGAATCGCAGGTAGACAGTGCAACGCAGACACTTGTTGTTCCTGAAGGCAAATTGCAGCATGTGGCATACCTCATTCCATCAAACGTTTCCTACGTTGGTCTCTCCTATCCAAACGTTGCCCACGCAACCAATGAACAGCAGGGAAACTGGCTTATTACCACCAGAGTTCTTGGTCTTGATTACCTGTGGAACGAGGTTCGTGTCAAGGGTGGCGCTTATGGCGTCATGTTCAGAAACTCCATCGCTGGCCTGCAGAGCTTTGTCTCCTACCGAGACCCTGCGCTTGATGCAACCCTTGACCGCTATGTTGGTGCAGGTAGCTGGCTCTCTGAGTGGACTCCAGATGCTGACGAGTTTGAGGGCTATGTAGTTGCCTCTGTTGCAGGCGTTGACGCTCCTGTTCCCGCTCGCATGCTTGCTCGCAGGCAAGACATTGAGTACTTCAACCACCGTGACCCAGAGCGCCTTCTTAAACTTCGCGAGAAGATCCTTCACGCCCAGGTTGAAGACATTAAGGCACTGGGAAGCACTATGCCTCAAAGCTATGATGACCTCTCGATTGTTGTCTTTGGCGCAAAGGATGCCATTGAAGCCTCCAAGCTTGGTCTTGAGGTTGTCGACCTCTTTGGCGGCCAGGAGAACTAGGCCTGGTAGCTGCAACAAAAACGTAAAAGCCCTGTCATACACGCGTATGACAGGGCTTTTCTTGTGAGGTATGAGATGCAGCTAGACGGTCTTCTCGCCAGATAACGCGCTTAGGCAGTGGGCTACTCGCTCCTCAGTGCCTGAACTGGATCGGACTTAGCTGCCCTACCTGCAGGAATAAGACCTGCAAGGAGCGTCAAGACAACGCTAATCAGAATCAAAATGAGCGCACCATTCAGCGGCAAGACCACCAAATTGTCCACGTTAAACATGGCTTTGACCACAGCATTTGCGGGCAAAATGAGCAGCTGTGTAATGCCAATGCCCATAACACCAGAGATGAGACCCTCAATAAACGTCTCCGCGTTGAATACGTTAGCAATGTCTCGCCTGGAAGCACCAATAGAGCGCAGAATACCAATCTCTTTTTTACGTTCAAGGACCGAGATAAACGTAATGATGCCAATCATAATGCTCGAAACAACAAGCGAGATGGAGACAAACGCAATCAGCATGGCCGAGATCATATCAACAATCAGCGTAACGGAGCTCATCAGCGCGCCGACAATGTCGGTATAGGTAATTACCTTAGACTCTTCGCCAGCAGCCTTTGCGTCGGCATTGTACGTATTAAGAATTTCAACAATCTTTTCTTTACTTGCAAAGTCTTTAGGATAAATGTTGATTGACGTGGGCTTATTAAGGTCCGCGTATCCCATCTTGGTAAGATTTGACTCATACGTTGCGGGTGCTGTGCGCAGCATTGACGCGGCAATAGCTGCCAACTGCGATGGATCAGCATTGAGTTTGAAGGCACTTGCCAGAATTGACTGATCTACCTGCATCGCATTAGACATATTTGCCGCAACACCCTGCATAGCTGCATTGAGAGCTCCTGCAATCTGATTTTGCATCCTAGAAGCAACCTGCGTCATCACGCTGGTCAACGCGGACTGTACGTATGCGCTCATAGCACGAGTAATGGCAGTAGAAAGTGCACTTGCAATCTGTGATTGATAAGCGCTCATAAGCCTCTGAGAAACCTCAGCCTGGACGCTTGGAAGGTCTGGATTGGTGCCCAGTTTATTTGCCAAAGCAGTAACCAACTGTTGCTGCAAGTTATCGGTATCAATTGCAGAAGAAACTGTAGTTACTATCTGCGTGCGTACCTGGTCCGTTGCTAAGTAATCGGCCATGGTCTTGCCAGGGTTAGCTGCACTCCAAGAATTCCATCCTAGGGCAATGTTTCCCATAAGTGAAGAAATGGCAGCTTGTCCACCTGGCTTAAAGTTGACGGTAATGCCCGATAGAATCTGCTGAATATCTGACGCGGTAAGCTCTGGGAAAGCTGCTGCCAATGCAGAAGGATCAAGCGAAGACGTAACAGAAGACAGAACATCACTATCAGACAAATTAAGCTGTGACGGATCAAAAGCAGGTAACTGCACGTCAGAAAGGTCAAGCGAGGACATATCCAAGCCAGACAGATTAATTGACGAGAAGTTCAGCGCCTGTGGATTAAAGTTGAACGACGAGGAAAGCGCATTCGAATCAACGGAAATGAGAGAGCCAATAGAAAGTCCCTCAGAAGTTTGACCGTTCTTCTCGTCCTCAAAGGTTTTACCAGTGAAAACATCAACGTCCGGACGATTCATCTGATCCTGAACAATAGGAGATGCCTCTGCATCAGAAATCATCTTCTGAGTCAGTTGTGGCGTGTAGTAAATGCCCTCAGAAAGCGCTCCTGTGGTAGTTGGATCTTTTGCCTGAACAACACCAACAATATGCAGGTCAGGCGCATTAGAAACAAGGTCATTCATGTATGTCTGGTCGTCAGACTTATCCGTCCAGACGCCAAGATTACTATCCCAAACATAACGTTGATTAGGCATAACCAACTTAAATGTTGGAGACATCAGCTGCTCATAGGTGTACGTGCTATCAGACTCTTCGATTGTGCCTGATTCTCCGCTTGCAATTTTATCAACAGTAGAGCGTAGACCAGCGTAATCACGCAGGCCAAGCGTGTACTCCAAAAAGTCATCCATGGTGCCGTTGGGACGCAAGACTAGAACAGCCTCATTCCAAGCAGAAGGCCATCTACCAGCGCGAACTGTATAGCGGTCCTCGTAAATAGAAGGATTGGCTGGAAGCTCATTAAAAAGCGAGGTTCTCGCAAAAGAAGCAAGCGGACTATATGACGGAATCTTAGGCGACACTTTAGAGAAAGTAACGTCTGGCTGTACCTGAACAGGATCAGAAGAGGTGGAATCCGCACCTGCTGGCAGGTAAATAAAGGGGCTTACAGAATAACCATACGTAATAGCGCTTGCGTAGGAGTTGATTCCCCCACCATTGTTATCGAGAAATGCCTTCAGACTGGTCAGGTCATTAGAACCAATACTTTCTGCCTGCATTCCTAGCCTGTTGTTAGTAGGAATGGCCCCTTCAGCGGGCTGGTTTTCTAGCTTTGCAGCTTCTGCATTTTTCTGATTTTGCGTCATCTCGCTTTGTGCATCTTGCGTTTGAGAATCAGCCGAGTCAGAACTGCTTCCACTTCCAGAAATAAAGGAAGAAATATTAACGGACTGCTCAGAGATGGTGAGCGGATACATTGAAAGCGTATCCTCCTCAACCTTTTTGATGTACTCGTTTGCACCATTTGCCAGCGCCAGAATTGCCGCAATACCAATAATGCCAATAGAGCCTGCAAACGCGGTCATGAGCGTGCGGCCCTTTTTGGTCATGAGGTTATTAAACGAGAGACCCAGTGCAGTCAGAAGCGACATAGAGGTCTTGCGAGAAGGCTTGGCTTCTCGACGAGTAACGCTTGCAACATCAAATGGATCTGAATCTGCAGTTTCCTGGCCATCTGCCAATTCAACAATGCGCGTTGCATACTGATGAGCCAGCTCAGGATTATGCGTAACCATAATAACCAAACGGTCCTTGGCCACTTCTTTAAGCAAGTCCATAACTTGTACGGATGTTGAAGAGTCAAGTGCGCCCGTTGGCTCATCTGCCAGTAGAATCTCTGGATCGTTAACTAGTGCACGAGCAATAGCCACGCGCTGCATCTGTCCGCCAGAAAGCTGATTTGGGCGCTTATCTGCGTGTGCTTTAAGGCCAACCTTATCAAGCGCTTCAAGTGCGCGTTCGTGACGCTCTGACTTAGAAACGCCAGAAAGTGTCAATGCAAGCTCAACGTTACTTACCACGCTTTGATGAGGAATAAGGTTATAGGCCTGGAATACAAAACCAATGCGGTTGTTTCTATAGGTATCCCAGTCTCGCTCTTTGAACTTCTTGGTAGAAATACCATCTACCAGCAAGTCTCCAGAATCAAAGCGATCAAGACCACCAATAACATTGAGCATAGTGGTCTTACCTGAACCCGAGGGTCCCAGAACTGCTACAAACTCGTTATCTCTAAACGCAACGGAAATATGGTCCATTGCAGTTTGTTCAAATCCACCAGTGTTGTAACGCTTTGAAATACCTTTAAGCTCAAGCACACGTTGCTTCTTTCTTGTTGGACTGTACGAAGCGCGGGACTTTCCTGTTAGTTGGCTGTGTCCCCGTTAGCCGTACTTGTATCAGCTGCATCGGTTTTCTCGCCAGCAATCTTCTGAGCCGCCGCATCCTCTGCAAATGGATCAGCAGTGACGTCCTCAATAACCTTCTGCTGAGCCCAGCTCAAGCCGTAGAACAGACCAAAGAGCGCCCAGAACCATGGAGCATAGAGCATGACGACCATCAAAATAGCAAAAAGCCCTCGGAGAAGAGCCCAAGGAAGCACCACAATCAGGAAGAAAAAGAATGGCAGCACAAAGAGGACTGCTGCAAGAACGCGCAGTACAACTGCCACTGTCTTAGTCAACGAGAAACCCGTATTGCGTGCAATAAGCAGACCTACCAGGCCAGCAATGCCAAAATACAGCATGATTGGCGCAACAAAATAGGAATAGAACAGCGGTGTAGAAGGGTCTTGAGGCAGCGTTTGCCTAAGAACCATCAGTACAATTCCCAAAACTGTTAAAACGCCAAGAAATGATGCGTTTCCAATAAAAGTCTTTTTCGTCATAGTTAACTCCTTTGAGAAGGGGTATTAAGTATAGTGTAACTAGTACCTTGTTCCCGACCTTGTCTATTTCATACGCGAGATGCCGCTAAAACCACTGCTCTCCATATGTTTCAGGGTCAAACGTTTGAATTAAAGGAGTTTTTCATGACTGATGCAGAACTCAAAGCAAGCGCTGAGGCGTTTGTTAACGAGCATTGGGAAGAGATTATTGAGGATATCCGCTACCTTGTGCAGGTAGAGTCCGTTGAGGATCTGTCTCTTGCAGAGCCAGGTAAACCTTGGGGTCCTAAGTCTTATGAGGCACTTCGCCGCGGTCTTGAGATTGCAAAGCGTCTGGGCCTTGAGACCACAGACGTAGATGGTTACCTGGGCTTTGGCGACCTTCCCGGTGAGTCCGAGAAGTACCTTGCTACCATTGCTCACTCCGACATCGTTCCTCTGGGCAAGGGTTGGACGGTAGATCCGCTTGACGTTACCCGCCGCGAGGGCTTTATTCTAGGCCGTGGTGTTCTGGACGATAAGGGACCTCTGGCGCTCTCGCTCTGGGCAGCACACTACTTTGTTGAACAGGTCAAAAAGACTGGCAAGAAGCTCCCTTACACCCTGCGCGCCATTGTTGGTAACAACGAAGAAACTGGCATGGGCGATGTCCCTTATTATCTCTCCAAGTATCCAGAGCCAGCATTCTGCTTTACTCCAGATGCTGAGTTCCCACTTATCTGCGGCGAGAAAGGCGTGTACCATGCACAGTTCACTTCTCCAAAGATCGCAGGTGCAAACAGCGAGAAGATCGTCGAACTTGATGGTGGTACGGTTCCTAACGCAATTCCAGGACTTGCAAGTGCGCTTGTTCGTGCTGACGCTTCTACCTTGGCCGATACTGATTCTATCAAGGTTGAAGACGCAGGCGTTGAGGATGATGGAACCAAGCTTGCTCGCATTAATGCAACAGGCAAGGGTGGACACGCTTCCATGCCTGCAGGCACCGTCAACGCAATTGGACTGCTTGTAACCTATCTGCTTGATAACAACCTCTGTGGTGAGGCTGAGCGCGATTTCCTAACCTTCTCGCAGCAACTTTGCTCTACCTCTGATGGTACTGGCACTGGTATCCAAAGCTCTGATGACAAGTTTGGTCCTCTGACCTGCATCTCTGGTACTATCCGTACCAAGGGTGATGTTTACGCGCAGACCATTGACTCCCGCTATCCAACCTCAACCACTGGCGAGGCAATTACTGCTCGTATGACTGAGCTGGGCGCTGAGCATGGTTGCACCTTTGAAGTTCTTTCCGATGCAGTGCCTTTCTACATTGATCCAAGCTCTCCTGAAATTACTACCCTTCTTGATACGTTCCATGAGTACACCGGCAGCAATGAGCAGGCATTTGTCATTGGTGGCGGCACCTACGCACGTCACTTTAAGCGTGCCGTTGCCTTTGGCCCTTATGACAGCAAGGCTGCAAAAGACCTACCTGAGTGGGTTGGCATGGAGCACGGTCCTGACGAGGGAGTCTCTGAGGAGTGGCTCAAGCGTGCTCTTAAGATCTACATTGTCAGCATTGCTCGCCTGATGCAGCTTGACCTGTAAGGTTATACATAAGTTTCGTTTAAATGCAGGAAGGCCATACATGTGAGTATGGCCTTCCTTTTATGTTAGTTTTCAAGGCAACTAACCTTCTGAAATCAAAGACTTAATCAATACTGGCACTAAAACTTAATGACCGTTTTTCCTTTTGATCTTCCGTTTGCAACCTTATCAAGCGCTTCGTTAATCTGCTCAAACTCAAATACCGTATCAACAGAGGGTCTAATTTTAAGCTCAGAAAAAAGATCAGCTACCTGCTGTAGTTGCGAGCCATTACTTTGTACATAGATAAAATCGTATTGGACCCCATAACGAGCAGCCATCTTATCAAACGAATGTCCTGCCATCGAAAATAACAACTGTTTCCAGAATGGCATATTCATACGCTTTGCAAAGGAGCCGTTTGGCATGCCACGTAGTGAAACAATATGTCCACCTTTTTTCATGATAGACATCTGCTTCTCGGTTTCATCTCCCCCAAGCGTGTCTAAAACATGATCGATATTACTTAAAACTTTGGTGTAATCTTCAGTTTTATAGTCAATAAACTTATCAACACCAAGCTCAAGCACTCTGTCTTTACTATCTACAGAACCACTAGTAATTACCGTAAGACCTTGTGCCTTTGCAATTGGAATAGCCATGGCTCCAACACTGCCCGTACCGCCCGAAATAAAAATTGTTTCTCCAGGCTTTGTCCCCATAAGTTCAAGCGCTTGCATACTAGTCAAAGCGGTAAGGGGAACTCCAGCAGCCTCTTCATCGCTCAGATACTCTGGCACCTTTGCAATAGCTTGAGCGTCTACAGCAATATATTCTGCAAAAGCACCAATGCTATTAAGCGGAAGGCGAGAAAACACCCTGTCTCCTATATTAAATCCCTTGACACTGCTATCTATTTCCTCAATTACACCAACAACCTCATTACCTGCAATAAAAGGTAATTTATAAGGAACAATAAGCTTAACTTCACCGCGAGAAATCATATTATCAACTGGATTAACTCCTGCAGTTAAAACCTTTACTAACACTTGTCCAGAAGCAACATGAGGTTTATTTATTTCTACCATTGAAAGAGAAATTGAATTTTTATCGTACTTGGTAACTTGTGCTGATTTCATTGATTATCCTTGATCATTTAATGGATGCTTTTTGCCAGCCGATTGGTATAAATTGTCAATCACCTGATAGAGTGTCTGTGTGGACAATTCTTTTTCTAGTTGTTTCTCAGCTTCTGTAAACACAGGTGAAATTGCTGAATGAATATATTTGCCCACAGGACATTCCTGATTTGTAGATGAATGAATTTCAAAAAACTGTATATGTTTGGTCTCTTGAGTTGCCTGATAAATCTCTAGTAAAGAAATACTACGAGGGTCTTTACTCAGCTGATACCCTATTTTTCCTTGGTGAGATACAAGCAGGCCATTCTTTTTAAGTAGTGAAATAACTTTTCTAACATAGCTTGCATTAGTACCAACACTATTAGCTATCTGCTGTGAGCTCAGAATCTTCTTACTTTGATCAACCATCACTAAAATGTGAATGGCAACTGAAAACTTAGTATCTACCAAAAATACTCCTTCCTTTAACTTGTATCTGTTATTAATACAAGTTTTCCCAAGAAGAAGCCACTTATTCAAGATACAGAAATAGCACACAGGTTTTACACAAATAGAGATATATCAAAATCTCAAGCCTTTTTAAACTGGCTTAATATCCTCAACCCATAGCTATTAGGAAGTCCTGCCTCAATACGAATAGCCAAATACAGTCCAGTAATGTTATAGGTCAACTCAAAGATATCTTGGCTTGTTACGGCAGGAATACCCTGCGTTAATGCCGTAAAGATAATTCTTGCTACGTCAAACAGAACGATAACGGTAACCGCAAGAATATACGGTCTAATAAATCGGGCATCATTTGAACCCTTTAGAGCTAAAAGACCTGCAATAAGAGAAAATGCCGCACCGAGCGTCACCAGGAAAATGGTAAGGATTCCCTGTTGAGCTAAGAATTGATTAACGGTTGTCAGGGCAGGCAGATTCACAACCCTAGAAAAATCATGCAATCCAAGCAAAATCAGCACCAGAAAAAGAGCAATGCCACTAAACACAATGGATACCAGTGCAAACAAGTGGAGAACTCGCTGATGGCGAGAGCGCCAATACGTAGTTCCTACAATACCTTGGTCATGCTCCTTCTTTACTTTATCCGCAAGATTAGAGCAAATTACCACGTAAACAATAGTATTAAGCTGAACAAAGGGATCAAGAATAATCAACTCTCCTCTACCCCAGGCCCACAAAATTCCTAGCAGAATAATCAGACCAATCAAATAGCAAAGAAATCTGTAGGGTTCAACTTTTGATGAATCCTTGGCTGCGCGTAATCCACATATCGAGGTGACAACTTGCAACGCACCAATAAACAATACAAATACATAGCCGAGAAGTACGTTATTACTGAACGTAAAATACACACCGCTAAGCTCAAGTTGCTCCAAAGGGAGTGCAGGCCGCAATCCCATAATAGTTGCAAAAAGAGAAGCCGATGTAGTCAAAACATCTGCTACACCCAAGATAATCAGAACAATTGAGACAATTCGTAAGATGTGTTGAGCAGGAGTTCTAGGAACAGTGGCCTTAACTCGGTCAGACACAGGACGCTCCAATGGTTCATCTTCGTCTACTACAAGGATTTTCTCGGCACGCTCTGCTACTTCAGAAACGTTTTTTGCCAGCTCAGAGGATACCTCAGTGACCTTTTTAGAGAGCTCTTCTACCTTTGAGTTTTCAGCCAGCTTGGCAATCTCAGAACCAATGTCATTTTTCTGTTCCATTGACACAAAATCCTTGCGCTCGTCCAAAATGTTCAAATAAATCATAGCATCAGTTACTTTGCTGTGTTAATATTTGCAACTGTCCGTGTACCTGCAAGTATGTAAGGAGGCTTGTTCGATGCTTTTTTAATCTTCTCGTGAGCGTGTCACATGTCCACACCACGAGTCTGTCTGACATGTTCCACCACTAATCGAGGAGAAGTATGGAATCGAATAAGCTTTTTGCGGAAACACCACCATTTAAATTATTTTTACGAGCAGCCCTTCCAGGTGCTATTGCTATGCTTGCGTCGATGCTTTACGACACTGCAGATGGAATCCTTGTTGGACGCTATCTGGGTCAGGAATCTTTTGGCGCAGTAACCATTGCCATCCCACTGGTTATTCTCTGTTTTGCCGTTGCCGATCTTATTGGCGTTGGAGCCTCTGCGGTCATTGCAGTTGAGCACGGCAAGAAGAACCATCAGACGGCTAATAATATCTTCACCATCGCGTTTATCATGCTTATTACCACTGGCGTTATCAGTGGCGTTTTCTTCTTCTTTTGTGCACCAAACGTTCTAGCACTTATGGGAGCTCAGGGAAAGATTGCCGAGCAAGGAGTCATCTACCTGCGCGTATGGACACTGTTCTTGCCGGTCATGTGCATCTCATATGCCGTTGATAACTTCCTTAAGATCTGTGGAAAAATTAGACGCTCTACTAGTATTGCCTTTATTTCCGCAATTCTGGGAACCGTGCTTGAGTACTACTTCCTAGGTGTCTTGGGACTTTCCGTTGAATACGCAGCGCTGGGCTACTGCGTCTCAATTACCTTCTCATCACTTTATGGTGTCTGGCCCTTTATTGGTAACAAGCAGATTCTCAAATTTGTAAAGCCGCGTTTTAACTGGACGCACATAAGAGAGATTTTTGTAAATGGCTTCCCTATCTTTATGCAGAATATCTCAAGCAGGATTTATTCCCTGTTAATGAACGCCGCCCTACTGAGCCTTGGTGGAGATATTGCCATTGCTTCTTACGGCGTGCTTCTCTATTCTGGCGGACTCATTCAGCCGCTCATTTATGGACAAGCTGATGCCATGCAGCCAGCCATTGGCTACAACTGGGGCGCAAAGAAAAAAGATCGAGTACTTGCTATCGAGAAGTACATCTTCTCCACAGGTGTCATCATTGGCATCTTTGCGTTCTGTGTCTCGTTCTTCTTCTCGGAGTTCTTGGTCAAACTCTACCTGCCTGAAGGAACACAAGATTTGCTCAATATGGCCATCCCAGCTATGCGCATCCACGCATTTATCTTCATTTTTAGCTGGATTACCATGTGCACCGAGAGTCTTGCCATTGCCCTGAAGCAGACAAAGATTTCCAATCTCTTGAGCATCTTTATGGCACTTATCTTCCCTATCAGCTCACTGCTGATACTGAAGCCATTTGGTCTGGGCGCTCTTTGGTACGTCTCAGTTGTGTCCAACATACTCTCGGCGCTGCTCTCTATTGGCTGCCTCATCCACATCTATCGCAAGCACTTCAAAGGTGTAGATACAAACGGTGCTGATGGCGCTGATGCTGTATCAAATGGCACTCAGGAAGAAGACTCCCAGCTCACCGAGGCAGAGCTTTCCGAAGCAGAACTCGCAACGTCTGAGCTCTCTAGCCCAGAAGATCACTTAGATCCTGAATCCATCTCCCGAGCTCAATAGCGCAATCTACTGTAGCTCCGTTTACGCCCTTAGTGGTCACGTTCTGCTCACGTCACAGAAATCGTATCCCGCGCAACAACGTACTCCTCACAAAAACATGGCGAGAAGATCCTCTGGTTCCAAGATCTTCTCGCCATAAACATGAGCAGTTATAGAACGACTACCTACAGCGCAGCAAGTGCCTGCTCGACGTCGTTGATAAGGTCCTCAGTGCCCTCAATACCGCAGCTCAAGCGCACAGTACCTGGGGTAATACCTGCTGCTACAAGCTCCTCGTCAGTAAGCTGACGATGCGTTGAAGAAGCTGGGTGCAAACAGCAAGAACGAGCATCTGCAACGTGTGTAGCAATGGAGAATACCTTGAGGTTACCCAAGAACTTCTCGGCAGCCTCGCGACCACCCGCAACGTCAACAGTGATAACACCACAGGAACCGTTTGGAAGGTACTTCTGAGCAAGCTCGTAGTACTTGTCACCTGGGAGGCCAGGATAGCTTACGTGTGCAACCTTAGGATTGTTTACAAGCGCCTCGGCAACTGCCTGGCCATTCTTGCAATGCTGAGCCATACGAACATGCAGAGACTCAAGACCAAGGTTAAGATAGAAAGCGTTCTGTGGTGACTGAATGGAACCAAAATCACGCATAAGCTGAACAGTTGCCTTAGTAATAAAGGCACCACCGTTACCAAAGGTATCTGCATAGACAAGGTTGTGATACGAAGGATCAGGCTGGGTCAGACCTGGGAACTTATCTGCATGAGCAGCCCAATCAAAGTTGCCACCGTCAACAATGGCGCCGCCAACAGCAGAGCCATGACCGTCCATATATTTGGTTGTTGAATGGGTCACAATATCTGCTCCCCACTCAAGAGGACGGCAGTTCACAGGTGTGGCAAACGTATTGTCGACAATCAGTGGCACACCGTGGTCATGAGCGGCCTTTGCCCAACGCTCAATATCAAGAACAACCAGTGCAGGGTTTGCAACAGTCTCACCAAAGACGCACTTGGTATTTGGTCTGAATGCTGCGTTAATCTCCTCATCAGTTGCATCTGGTGAGATAAACGTACACTCAATACCCATCTTCTTAAGAGTGATAGCAAACAGGTTAAAGGTGCCGCCATAAATGGTAGACAGGGAGATAAAATGATCTCCAGCCTCAGCAATATTAAAAACGGCAAAGAGGTTTGCGGCTTGACCAGAAGACGTCAGCATTGCTGCCGTACCGCCCTCAAGAGCACAAATCTTTGAAGCTACATTGTCAAGCGTTGGATTTTGAAGACGAGAATAGAAATAACCCGCAGCTTTGAGGTCGAACAACTCTCCAAGCTGCATCGACTCGTCATATTTGAACGTGGTTGATTGAATGATAGGCACTTGCCTAGGCTCACCGCAACCAGGCTGATAACCGCCCTGTACGCAGCGAGTCTCGATGCTCTCAGACATAGCATCCTCCCTCATAATCATCATCCACGCCGCGCAAACGTCTCTGCGCTCCAAACGTGGACTATGTGATTATCTAAGGATACTAGTCTCCCTACCCTCAATAACACGCTCAATCAAAACTTTTTCATGTTCTGAAACAATTGCGAGGTCTGAGGTAACATCTCTGAAGTCCATGGAGTCTTTCCACTCTTTGACCAGAGAAATGTTGCGCTGAGCTGTGCAAACAGTGCTGAGCTCAGAGTCAATATCCTGCATAATCTGGGTGTAATTTGCGCGTTTCTCGCCCAACATGTCACTGAGGTGGAAAAGAATGTGCTCAACTTCACGAACTTCTCGCCTTGCATGATGTACCTCAGAGAAGCTAGTCATATCCAGACCAAACAGGCGTGCATCAATAGTCTCAAGCATGTAATCAAAGCGGCTGCTGACATCCTCAAACGAGATGCCATCTTTTAGTACCGCGTCTGACCAAGCGGGCTCAAAGAGCTCATCCAACGCGCAGCGCAGACTACGACGAACTGCCTTCTTGCGCAGAGCCTCACAGACGCGATCACGCTCATTCTCGCGAGCTGCCTCGACAGCGCTGACCAGCTTGGAGCCCTGAGAAAGCTCTCCGGACTCCATCAGATCTGCAACGGTATCAGAGAAGCCATCAATCTCACGAAGGCGCGTAGTTGCACCAAGCATCAGTCTATAAACAGGCTCAGCAATCTCAACTGCTTCCTCATTAAGAAGTGGCGAGAAGAACTTGGTAAGCAGCTGAGTTCCCCTAAGAGCAAACCTAAATGCTGCGATAACTGCAGGGTCTTCTGGATGAGCGCGGAACTCTACATATGCGTCTTCCAGATTGGTTGCTGCGTGAGCGCATGCCTCATCAAGGGCGTCAAGTGTCTCCCAGGGCTGAGTGGAAGGGCCACTGACCAGCCAAAGAAGCTTTCCGTGAGGCTCGCGAACATCTCCAAGCTGCTTCCAGACGCACTCATGCTGATGACCAAGTGAACCGCGTACGTCAATTGCACATACGGCACCCTTTGTCAGCGGAAGTTCAAATCCCAGCAAAGTCTCTGCAACATAGCCCAAAAATGGAGCATGACCAACAAGAATCAGCGTTTCTGCATCAGCGTGCTCAAGCTCTGCCTGAAGTGCAGGAAGATCTTGATCGTAAAGGGAGTCATGAATCTCTAGGCCCTCAGAATCCAGCGCCTCTGCCACAATCTCTGCAGTTTCAAGTGCACGAAGGGCAGGACTTGTCCAAATCTCAGCCTCTTCACCCTCTGGTCCCAACAAGCCAAAGATATGAGGATAATTGGCAGATAAAGCCCTCTGACCAGCACGTGTGAGCTCTCGACTCATGTCTTCAGAGCCACGTTCAGATACACCATGTCGTACAAGAACCAAAGTCTTTACCATGTTTACCTCCGCTGGTCATCTGCAGAAAGCTGCTCCTTATAGCGTAATAGGACGCCCGCGCAATTTTGCACGAACGTCCTATTTTTACTGCCAACGGGCAAATATATCGGTATATGGCGAGAAAAACTTTTATCTCGCATCTCTGCTATGCAGTTTTTGCATAACGGCTATGCATAACCTGCACGCAAAAATCCAACTAGGAAGACTTGGCAACTCTGGCGGTTGAGCTAGCGCACCAATTGCGCTCCCCCATACCACCTATGACCTGCAATCTTAGAAGTCGGCGTTACCTACCGTACGAGGGTGAGGAATAACGTCACGAATGTTATCCACACCGGTGAGGTACATAACAAGGCGCTCAAAGCCAAGGCCAAAGCCAGAGTGTGTGCAAGAGCCATAACGACGAAGATCCAAGTAATACTTATAGTCGTCGGGATTCATACCAAGCTCAACAATGCGTTTTTCCAGAAGCTCAAGACGATCTTCTCGCTGTGAACCACCAATAATCTCGCCAATGCCTGGAACAAGGCAGTCAGCTGCGGCAACAGTCTTGCCATCATCGTTAAGGCGCATGTAGAAAGCCTTAATTTCTGCAGGATAATCAGTAACAAAGATTGGCTTACCAAAGTGCTGCTCGGTGAGGTAGCGCTCGTGCTCGGTCTGAAGGTCAATGCCCCACTCAACAGGGTATTCAAACTTCTGACCGGCCTTTACTGCCTCCTGCAGAATCTCAATAGCCTCGGTGTAAGAAACGCGGGAGAACTGGGAAGTTGCAACGTGGTTCAGGCGCTCAAGCAGGCCCTTATCCACAAACTTGTTGAGCATCTCAAGCTCATCTGGGCAATGCTCAAGTACGTATGCAATAACGTAGCGCAGCATCTCTTCTGCAACATCCATATCCTGTGCAAGATCACAGAAAGCCATCTCTGGCTCAATCATCCAGAACTCTGCAGCGTGGCGGCGTGTGTTGGAGTTCTCTGCGCGGAACGTTGGGCCAAAGGTGTACACGTCACCAAAGGCCATAGCAAAGTTCTCTGCCTGAAGCTGGCCAGAAACGGTGAGGTGAGAAGACTGACCAAAGAAGTCCTTTGAGTAGTCAACATCGCCCTTCTCGGTATGTGGAATGTTGTTCAAATCAAGTGTGGTAACACGGAACATCTCGCCTGCGCCCTCAGCATCAGATGCGGTGATGATTGGGGTGTTCACGTAGACAAAGCCGCGATCCTGGAAGAACTGGTGGATAGCAAAAGCAGCCACAGAACGGATGCGGAAGACCGCACGGAACATGTTGGTGCGCGGACGAAGGTGCTGCTGCGTACGTAGGTACTCAAGAGACTGGCGCTTCTTCTGCATTGGATAGTCAGGGCTGGATGGTCCCTCAATCACAATAGTCTGAGCCTGCAGCTCAATAGGCTGTGGGCGATCAGGAGTAAGCTCAAGGACGCCCTCAATAATCAGAGCAGCGCCAACGCCACAAGAAGCAACCTCCTCGTAATTGCCAAGGTTCTCACGATTCATAACAACCTGTAGGTCTTTGAAGCAGCTACCGTCATTAAGTGTGACGAAGCCAAAATTCTTCATATCCCTTACTGAACGTACCCAGCCAGCCACGGTAACTTTTTGGCCACCAAGTTGCTCTGCATCTGCGTACAATGCAGAAATCGTGATGCGCTCCACGGGCATACCCTCCTTGTAACTCACTCTGCAGGCTTTTCCTGCGCTCTGCAGGTCTATCCTGCGAGACGAACAAATATCTATTTAGAATACCGCATAACCACATGGCAGGCGCTCACTTTTATATAACTGGCAGTATTTACGCTAATCTCACACAGCCAAGCTGGCGCGCTATAAAACACCGCGCCCTAAAACACCTATCCGCAATTCGGCTAAACTAGTGCAGTAGAACATACCTACAAAGTGCAGCTGCGTTAAAAGGCCTGCTAAAGGAGAAACTATGGAAGACTACAAGCGCGAATTTATTGAGTTTATGGTCCAGAGCAACGTACTTAAATTTGGCGATTTTACGCTCAAGAGTGGTCGCAAGTCTCCTTTCTTCATGAACGCAGGCGCGTATGTCACAGGCGAGCAGCTCCACAAGCTGGGTCTTTATTATGCACGCGCCATTCACGACAACTTTGGCCTGGATTTTGACGTAGTCTTTGGTCCTGCATACAAGGGCATTCCACTTTCCGTTATCACTGCAATGGGCATCAATGAGCTTTATGGCAAACAGGTTCAGTACTGCTCTAACAGAAAAGAAGCAAAAGATCACGGCGCTGATGCTGGCATGCTTCTCGGAGCAGAGCTTAAAGACGGCCAGAGAGTGGTCATGGTTGAAGACGTCACCACTTCTGGCAAGTCTATTGAAGAGACCTATCCTCTGATTACCTCTATTGCAAACATCGAGGTAGTTGGTCTTATTGTCTCACTCAACCGCATGGAAGTTGGCAAGGGCGGAAAAGTCGCAGCACTCCAGGAAGTCTCCGAGCGCTGGGGCATGCCAACCGCAGCCATTGTCTCCATGGATGAGGTTACCGAGACCCTCTACAACAAAGAGGTTGACGGCAAAGTTATTATCGACGACACCTTGAAGAGCGCCATTGATGCCTACTACCAGCAGTATGGTGTTAAATAAGGCAAGAAAAACCTCTGCGTAGAAACCTGACTTATGACTCTGACTCAACTTAAATATGTTCTTGCTATTGCTAAGGCAGGCACTATTAACGCCGCAGCTAAACAGCTCTTTATCTCGCAGCCTACCCTGAGTAGCGCAGTTAAAGAACTTGAAGCCGAGCTGGGAATCTCCCTTTTTAACAGGACCAGCAAGGGTGTTGAGCCTACCGCAGATGGCGAGGAGTTTTTGAGTTACGCCAGGCAAGTTGTCATGCAGACTGACCTTATTGAAGAGCGCTATCTGGGCACTGCCCCCGCTAAGCAGCGCTTCTGCGTTTCTTGCCAGCACTATTCCTTTGCAGTTGAAGCCTTTGTCAACCTGATTAAAGAGCATGGTGGCTCAAAGTACGATTTCCGTATCAGAGAAACGCAAACGTACGAGATTATTGAAGATGTCTCAAAGCTAAGAAGTGAAGTAGGCGTCCTTTACCTCAACTCGTTCAACGAGCGCGTTATTAGAAAAACGCTGCAGGACCAGGGTCTGGTTTTCTCGCCATTGTTTAAATGCAAGCCAAGCGTCTTTGTGGGAAAAGATAACCCGCTGGCAAAGCGCTCCTCGGTAACACTCAACGATCTTGCCCCCTACCCTCGCCTTTCTTACGAGCAGGGTGAGCACAATGCGTTCTATTTCTCCGAGGAGCTTTTGGCAACACTTGATCGCGATAAGGACATCATGGTCCGAGACCGCGCTACTATCTTCAACCTGATTATTGGCCTGAACGGCTACACCATCAGCACTGGTCTTATTAACGAGGAGCTCAATGGCCCAAACATTGTTGCAATTCCTCTAGCTGTTGATGATTACATGGAAGTTGGCTACGTCACCCACGACGAGAAGAGCCTCTCGCCCTTTGGCGAGCTCTACATTGATGCGCTTAAACGCTGCTGCCAGGCAGTTACGTGGGTGTAAGGTTTACGCCTCCCAGTTTGCGCTAAAATAATACCTTACGTTTTTGAAGCGCAAAGGGAGGCATCATGGGTCTTAAGTATGAAACCGCACAATATGAGGCATCATACGGGGCAATTTCACAACTTCCTTCTCCTGAGACCCCAGAGGTGGCTTTTGTGGGCCGCTCAAACGTGGGAAAGTCTTCCCTCTTAAATAAACTTATTGGACGAAAACAGCTTGCACGAGTTTCAAGCGTTCCAGGTAAAACCGCTAATATCAACTTCTTTGACGTTGATGGCGTCAAATTTGTAGACTTGCCTGGATACGGATTTGCACGAGTTTCTCGCCAAGAAAAACAGCGCTGGGCAGACCTCATCGGTGGTTACTTTGAGCAAGAACGTAGCTTTAACCTGGTTATTAGTCTTGTTGATATCAGACACGAAGCTCAAAAGCTTGACCTGCAGATGATTAGCTTTCTTCAAGAGGCTGAGCTGCCCTTTGTAGTTGCGTTTACCAAGGCAGATAAAATTGCACGCGGCAAGCAAAATCAAGCCGCGGCCGCCCTGCGCAAGGCATTCCACATCACCCCTGAACAGGCCATTATTACTTCATCCGAGACCGGCCTGGGCATTGACGAGTTGCGTCGCCGCATCGAAGACGCAACTATCTAGGAGCATCATGGATCCAACCCACCAGCAAGAGCAAGAGCACCTCTCCCACGTTTATCAAAAGCTTGTTGAGATTCGTGAGGATTTGGACACAACACTCAATACTACACAAAAAGATGCAGCTAGAGACCTTCGTCAGATGAGTGAAGAAATCCGCCCAGACTTTGGTGGAGCGGACGAAACCATCGAGACTCTTGCGGCCATTGAGACGCTCAACAGCGTTATTGATACGTACAACCAGTACCACGATTTCACTGTCGAGAAACTCGGTCGAGTCGAAATCCTCTTGAGGCAGCCTTACTTTGCCAAGGTCACACTCAAAATGCGACCCGGACGTCCTTCTCGTGATGTATACATTGGTGCGGCGGGCATTACGGACAAAGACCGTACGCCGCTTATTGTTGATTGGCGCAGCCCCGTTGCCGAGACGTATTACAACCAAGAGATGGGAACTACGTCGTACCAGGTAGACGGCAAGAAAAGAACGGTTGAGCTGGAGCTACGCCGTCAGTTTGACATTACTCGCGACAAGCTGAACCTCTACTTTGACACAACGGTTGCCATTGAAGACTCTCTGCTGCTTGCCGCACTAAAGCGTCAGCACACCGAGAAGCTGCAGGCCATCACCGCAACTATCCAGCGCGAACAAAACGTTGTGGTCAGGCACGAGGATGTGCCCGTTCTACTGGTCAACGGCATTGCAGGCTCGGGCAAAACGTCCGTTTTGCTGCAGCGCATTGCGTACCTTCTGTACCAGCAGCGCACCACGCTTACCGCAGATCAGGTGTACCTGTTCACTCCTAACGAGATGTTTGGTCGCTACATCAATACCGTATTGCCCAGCATGGGTGAGCACAATCCGCAGGTATTTACCTGGGATTCTTTCCTTAAGGCTTTAGGTCTGGCTGACCACGCGTCGGGCGCCCACAACAACCCCGATTCTCTTAAAAAGCTTGAGAAGCAGCTTGCCTCTCTTGAACTCCACGAGGATGACTTCAAGGCCATTTCTGTTGAGGGAACCACGCTTATCAAGCCAGCTCAGGTGGCTAGTTCTGTGGCAAAGTTCTCGCAATTCCCTGTTGGACCGCGCCTCATTGCGCTTGCCAAAGACGAGCTCCACACCCGCCTGGAGCGCAGACTTGGCCAGATGGCCCACAACGACGAAATCCAGGAAGAGATGCTCTCCCTTGACGTTGAGCAGCAGCTTGAGGTCTTTGGTCGGACCATCAGCCCTTCCGACGAGGAAGAAGTTCTGGCGCGCACCCGCGAGTTCCTCAACTGGCGTTTTGCCTCTGCGCACGAGGTCATCGAGTCCGCTTCCTGGCTGCGCATCGACCGCATTGGCATGCGCATGCTCAACGCCTCCGCGCTAAGCGGCGCCGAATGCGTTTACCTGCGACTTCTTATCACAGGAGCTGGCGAGAAAAACGTCAAGTTTGTCATGATTGACGAGGTTCAAGACTATACCGAGACGCAGCTTATGGTGCTTGGAAAGTACTTCTCGCGCGCGCACTTTTTGCTTTTGGGTGATTCAAACCAGGCAATTTGGGAAGACACCGCAACGTTTGAGCAGATTGAGAAGATTTTTAGCACAACACACGGTGAGGGCGCAGTTTCTACCTGCAAGCTTCTGACCAGCTACCGCTCATCTCCCGAGATTACCGCACTGTTTACCTCGCTTTTAAGCGAAGAAGAACGTGGCCAAACAAGCTCCGTTCAACGCGGCGGCAAAAAGCCTGAGTTCTTTGAGGTGGTCGCTGACAACAAAGATGCTGAGCGCGCCGAGTACCTGCAGACTATGAAGTCCCTTATTGAGCAGGCACAAGAATTTGACGGACTGACAGCCATTGTTTGTACCGAGAAGTCTCGTGTTCGCTGGCTGGCCAAACAGCTGGAAGGGTCTGCAGTCAAGGTGCTCACCAGCCACGATTCCCTCCCCGCGAAGGGCGTTGTTCTTCTCGACCTTGCACTAGCAAAGGGTCTTGAGTTTGATCAGGTCGTTGTTGCCGATGCACAAGAGGAAGTGTATAAAGCAGACGGAATTTCTCGCCGTAGACTCTACACCGCGCTGTCGCGTGCGATGCATCATGTGATGGTGGTCTCTCAGGGAAAGATGACTCCGCTGCTCAGCAAATTGCTTTAAAAAAAGCAATTTCTACCTGCGATTTTTTGAAATTTACTGATTGAAGACGGCTAGTTCGGGTAAATGCTAGTCATCGATAACATTTACCGTTGGAGGTTAGTATGTCCGAAGAATTGATTCCTGGTGTCATGAAGAACATCGACGCAAAGACCGTAGTAACCCTTAAAGACCAGGTTGCATGTCTTCCTGGCCAGGTCATCAGCAAGACTCTTGCGCAAAACGATGCCGTCAGCGTTACCCTCTTTGGTTTTGGCGCAGGTGAAGAGATTGCAAGCCACCGCGCGGGCGGCGACGCATTTGTCACCATTCTTGAGGGACGCGCAAGCATCACCATCGATGACGACGTCTACACCCTTGAAGCTGGTCAGTCTATTGTGATGCCGCTTGGTCATCCACATGCACTTCAGGCTCCAGAAGAGTTCAAGATGCTGCTGGTTGTTGTGTATCCGCAGAAATAATTTATATATTTACCCAACAATTTTGCGGAATTCTGCATAATTCCGCAGGTATTTTCTATTTGGCCAGATAGACAGTGCGTCTGCCTGGCTAAATGCTATCTTTTTCTGGCTAAATACTATGTGTAATTACAATACACACCTCATAACAGAATGGGTATACTAGTTATGTCTGTGCAATCGGCAAAATGTTAAACCTAAAGAAAGGTGAGCTATGAGCCAGATTTTTGATGTTCACGCACGTGAGGTCCTCGATTCCCGTGGCAATCCAACCGTTGAGGTTGAGGTTGTTCTTGACGACGGCTCCTTTGGTCGTGCAATCGTTCCTTCCGGCGCTTCTACCGGTGAGTTCGAGGCTGTAGAGCTTCGCGACGGCGACAAGAGCCGTTACCTGGGCAAGGGCGTTCTGAAGGCAGTCGAGCACGTCAACACTGAGATCCGCGACCTCGTTATTGGTTGGGATGCAGAGGATCAGCGCGGCCTTGACCTCGCTATGATCAAGCTTGACGGCACTCCAAACAAGGGTCGCCTCGGCGCAAACGCTATTCTCGGCGTTTCTCTTGCTGTTGCTCACGCTGCAGCTGCTTCTGCTGAGCTTCCACTTTACGCTTACCTCGGTGGCGCAAACGCTCACACTCTTCCTGTTCCTATGATGAACGTCCTCAACGGTGGTGTCCACGCTGACAACAACGTTGACTTCCAGGAGTTCATGATTATGCCTGTTGGTGCTCCTGACTTCACCACCGCTCTTCGCTGGTGCGCACAGGTTTACCACACCCTCAAAGACACTCTGAAGTCCCAGGGTCTCAACACCGGCGTTGGTGACGAGGGCGGCTTTGCTCCAGATCTTAAGTCCAACGAGGAGCCACTTGAGCTTCTTTCCGAGGCTGTTCAGGCTGCTGGCTTTGAGCTTGGCAAGGACTTCCGCTTTGCTATGGACCCAGCTTCTTCTGAGTTCTATAACAAGGAGACCGGCAAGTATGACCTCAAGGGCGAGGGTCGCTCCCTTACCTCCGAGGAAATGGTTGCTTACTACGAGGAAATGGTTGAGAAGTTCCCAATCGTCTCCATCGAGGACGGCCTTGCAGAGGAGGACTGGGACGGTTGGAAGATCCTTACCCAGCGTCTGGGCAAGAAGATTCAGCTCGTCGGCGACGACCTCTTTGTTACCAACACTCAGCGCCTGAAGAAGGGTATTGAGGTTCACGCTGGTAACTCCATCCTTATCAAGGTCAACCAGATTGGTACCCTGACCGAGTCCCTCGAGGCTATTGAGATGGCTAAGCGCGCAGGTTACACTGCAGTTGTCTCCCACCGTTCCGGCGAGACCGAGGACACCACCATTGCTGACCTTGTTGTTGCAACTAACGCTGGTCAGATCAAGACTGGTGCACCTGCTCGTACCGAGCGTGTTGCTAAGTACAACCAGCTTCTCCGCATCGAGGACGACCTCGCTGAGGGTGCTGAGTACCTGGGCATGGACGCTTTCTACAACCTTCGCTAAACCCGCAGGTTGCACGCTAGACGGCGCGCGTTCGGCCCGACCGAGCTGCAACACCGTTTAGGCTGCTAGAAGCTACGAAGCCGCATCTCATTTGAGGTGCGGCTTTTTTGTGCGTCGCGGGTGCGGTTCGGTCTTCGGGTGCAGGACGGCGAGAGGTCGAATGGCGGACGTCGGGTGTAGAGCGACGCGGGTCCGGGTGCGGGTGCGGGTGTGGGTCTGGGAACGGCTGCGTGAACTGCGGGTTTCTCGCCGCACGCGATAAGTTAGCGGGCGCATGGGTTCCGTAGGCGCACCCGCGCCTAGTTTGAAACGCCCGAACACACCTATGTCAGATAATCTGCTGAAAACTCGTATACATTTCGTGCAAAACGCTTATCTCATGCAGAATATCTTTATTAGATGTGTTTTTTATCCTTGTTTTTACAGATTATCTGACTTAGATGTGTTTGCTTAACTCTGAAATTTAGGGTAATTAAATCTTTGATATATCTTCATTCATAATTATGTATATCAGATAGAAATTATGCATAATAGTGAATTGAGCGTACGTGATTAAATTTAAATCCTATAACCAAAGCTACTCCACAATGTATTTGGGCTATTGAGTCTGGTTTTATCTGCATTTTTTTGAGGATTTTCCATCAGTCGATATAACAGCACCGCAGCTGCCTGCCGCGGTTATACTTGATATGTCAACTCTCAAGAATCCGAGGCGCCATGGACACCACATCAGAGCATGTAATTCGCACAATCCTGGTTGGACAGTCGGGCGGACCGACTGCGGCCATCAATGCATCGCTTGCAGGTGTTGTTCGCGCAGCTCACGCCCAGGGCCTCCGAGTGCTCGGGATGCGTAACGGAATCCAGGGGTTTCTTGAGGGTAACGTCGTTGACTTGGTGGAAGCACTTGAATTTACAGCATCTGAATCCGGATCGTCCAACCACGCATCCACAAATCCTGGCGAGAAGAACCTCCAGCTCCTAAGAAAAACGCCATCGAGCTGGCTGGGTAGCTGCCGCTTTAAACTGCCGGAGCTTGAGCCTGATTCTGCCACTTGCTCGAGCTCTGAACCAGCAGCCATCTCCCCTATCTACCAGCAGATTGATGCGCAGCTAAAGAAATACCAGGTAGATGCCGTGCTTTACATCGGTGGAAACGATTCCATGGACACCACGGACAAGCTGTCTCGATACTTTGCCCAGATAGAAAGCCATGTTCGTGTTGTAGGCGTGCCAAAAACCATCGACAACGACCTCGAGGGCACCGATCATACCCCTGGCTTTGGCAGCGCGGCGCGATTCGTTGCGTCCGTAACCGCCGAGCTCATCCGCGACGGCGGCGTCTACAACAGCAAAAACGTCACGTTTATCGAAGCCATGGGTCGCGACGCAGGCTGGCTCACGGCGGCTGGTGCACTGGCGCAAGATATTTGCGGAACCGCCCCAGATTTTGTCCTTCTACCCGAGATTCCGCTTGATGAACACGCACTACTTTCTGCCATTGAACAGCGACTTCGCGAGAAAAACAACGTGATTGTAGTTGTCAGCGAGGGCGTCCATCACGCGGATGGTAGTTTCCTTTTTGATGCAAAGTCCGTCTCAATTGACACGTTTGGTCACCTCGCGACACAGTCCGGAACGGCTCAATACTTGTCGCAGCTAGCCAAGGATCAGCTAGGCGTAAAGTCTCGCGGCATTGAGCTCAATACGCTGCAGCGCTGCGCTTCGCATGCTGCTAGCAGGGTTGACTTGGACGAGGCTGAGGCGCTGGGCTCCGCAGGAATTAAAGCTGTTCTCCAAGGTAAAACGGGTGTTATGGTTGGCGTGCAGCGAACTTCAGATACGCCTTATGCTACAGATATTCGCACGACCCCTGTCGCCGACGTTGCTAACAAGGTAAAGCTTGTACCTCGAGAAATGATCTCCGAAGACGGCTTCAACGTTACCGACACTGCCCTGACCTATCTGCGTCCTCTTGTCGCAGATATGGAGGAGCCGATTTCTACCGACGGACTTCCCCGTTTTCTTGCGGAGCTATCGTAGCGATTCGTTGCGGACGAAACAGCGCCGCGCGGACGCGTGTGATTCGTGCAAACGCGTGCAATCCGTGCGGACGCGTGTAATCCGTTGTGGATGGGTGTGAGCCGCGGCTCACTACTCCCCGAGGAAGCGCACCTCAGGGTGAAGCTCGACATCAAACTGGCGCTTGACCTCGGCCTGAACGTGTTCAATAACTGCGTGGACCTCAGCAGCAGTAGCATTGTCGTAGTTGACCACAAAACCAGCATGCTTATCGGAAACACCAGCGCCGCCAAAGCGATAGCCCTTAAGACCAGCATCGGTAACAAGCTTGCCTACAAAGTGGCCCTCAGGACGCTTAAAGGTTGAACCAGCGGAAGGCAGCTCAAGAGGCTGCTTTTCCTCGCGAGCACGCGTGAACTCTTCCATCTTTTCACGGATCTTCTCGCCATCTGCGCGATGAAGATTGAACGTGGCAGAAAGTACAATCATGCCCTCATCAGCGATTCTACTGTGACGATAACCCAGGTCAAGCTCGGATGCGTCCAGCGTAGCAAAGGTGCCGTCGGCGAGAAGAACGCGGACGGATTTGAGCACGTCAGCGATACAGCCGTCGTAAGCGCCAGCATTCATGAAGCATGCGCCGCCCACAGAACCTGGGATGCCGCACGCAAACTCCAGTCCAGAAAGGTCCAGCTCACAGGCCATCTCGGACGCTTCTTTAAGGCCGACGCCAGCCTGGCAGGTCATCTCGGTATCGTCGATACTTACGCCGGTGAGTCCATCGGCAATAGCAATAATGACGCCGCGATATCCCGCATCAGAAACAAGCAGGTCAGAGCCGTATCCAAGAATAAAATAAGGAGCTTCTGCATCTTTAACTGCAAGGAGAATCTCTTTAACCTCATCGGGATCATCAGGGATGGCATAGAGATCCGCAGGTCCACCCACTTTAAAAGTGGTGTGCTCGCTCATTGGCTCGTCTACCAGGACGTTCTCTTCTCCAACAATCGAGCAAAGCTTTCCGGCCAGGCTTTGTAAGTCATAGCCACTTTCAGACATGTAACACGCTCCTTAGTAAGTTACTTTTTATAGTTTATCGCAAGCGAGAAAAACGTGGAGTCGAGGAAGATAAACGCCTAATGTCACAAAATGTTTTTATGTTTCTATCGGGTTATTTTGGGCTTATCTCTCATCTCTATCGTATAAATGTCCATCCTGTTTTACGTGTTATCAGCTGTTAACTCTGCTATAGTACTTATCGATATGTTTCAGAAATGGTTGCAATTACCTACTGGTGGTAAGGTGGCCGAACGTAAGGGTTTGTAACAACCCAGTTCAAAGAGCCATCAAGTCCGCGACCCGCAAAGGCGGTTAACCTGGTTAAAGTCCAGGACCAACGGTACAGTCCGGATGTCAGAAACGGAGATTTTTATGGCTTCATCCCACTCAACCCACGCAACAACCGCATCTTCTAACGGCTGGTCTACCAAGAGAATTGCTATTCTCGCCATGCTTTGTGCAGCTGCTGCAATCAGCACCATGGTACTTCAGTTCCCGCTTATCCCAGGCGTGATGTTTTTGAAGTACGATCCATCGGGCGTCTTTGCCCTGCTCGCAGGCGTAGCTTTTGGTCCTGCCGCAGGAGCGATTGTTTCGGTGCTTCCCTACCTTCTGCACCTCACCACGGAGTCCGGAATTTACGGCACTATCATGGCAATTCTGGCAACGCTTACCTACGTTTTGCCTGTCTCGCTGATTGTGTATAACCGTTCCGAGAAGATCAAGCAGCTGGTACTTGCCCTGATTGTGGGCAGCGTTGTCAGTGTTATTGCCTGCATTCTTGGCAACCTTGTAGTTACTCCAATCTACACCGGCATGAGTGTAGAAGCAGTAAGCGGACTAATTGTTCCCGCACTTCTCCCCTTCAACGTGGTAAAGGTTGCCATTAACAGCATTATCTTTGTTGTTATCATGCGCTCGGCTACCTCACTTTTTGAGAGCATCAAAGACGGTGAATAATCTGGGCAACAATTCCCCTGATGTATACACGTCTGAAAGCACCGCACAAACTCAGGACCTGCCTGTAGCTGCGACGCTTTTGGACGTGACCTTTGTGCATGCAAAAGGCGTGGTTGCCTTAGACCACGTCTCGTTCTCTATTCCCGCAGGTAAACGTACCTGTATTGTTGGCGCAAACGGTTCGGGCAAGTCCACTGTTGCTTCAATTCTCTCTGGCCTTACCGCCCCTGACGAGGGAACCGTTACCTTTCTGGGAACCACCGTTGTCAATGACGGCCAGGTTGACTTTAAGGCATACAAGACCGTTCGTCCGCAGCTCGGCTTGGTCTTCCAAAATCCTGAGGATCAGATTATTTGTAGCGTGGTCGCAGACGATATTGCCTTTGGTCTGGAGAACCTTCAGGTGCCCAGCGATCAGATAACACCGCTGGTAGAAGAGCAGATTACCCTTGGAACTCTCACCGAGTTTGCTTCCGAAAATCCGCAGATGCTCTCGGGCGGCCAGCAGCAGCGCGTGGCCATCTCGGGCGCTCTGGTCATGAAGCCCCAGATCCTCATTCTTGACGAACCTTCCGCAGCTCTTGACGTTGTTCATAGAAATAACGTTATGGGGCTTGTCGAGAAACTCCGTGCAGCTGGAAAAACTATCGTTCATGTGACACATTTCATGGACGAAGTGGTTTCTGCTGACCACGTTATTGCCTTAGACGACGGCCGCGTTGCGTTTGAGGGAGCACCTGAAGCCCTCTTTGAGCAGCACGAGCTAGTTGAATGCCTGCATCTTGAAGAGCCGTTTGCCTATCAGGTGGCGCATGCGCTCAACAACCGTGGAGTTGTCGTGTGCAAATCCCCTTCGGCTCAGCGCGTGCTTGACGAGCTGACAGGGCTTCTCGCCACAGCGCCGCAGGGCGAGAAGGGCGGCGTGGCTGGAAGCTGCGACGCGATGGTCGCGGGTTGTGACGGCGTGGCTGAAGCCGACAGCGTGTCCGAGCCAGCAGCGGTTTCTGTGCGCGACGTGACGTTCTCGTACCAGAAACCCGTGCTCAAAAACATCTCGGTTGACGTGCAAAAAGGCTCGCATGTTGCCGTGATTGGCTCAACTGGTTCAGGAAAATCTACCCTGGCTCGCTTGATTTGCGCACTTGATACGCCTGACGTCGGTAGCCTCTGTGTAACTGGTTTGGATACTCGACAGAAGCAAAATCGCAGAAAACTTCACGGCATTGTTGGCTACGTTATGCAGCGACCAGAGCGCCAACTTTTTGCACAAACGGTTGCAGAAGACGTGGCATTTGGCCCCACTAACCTAGGCCTTTCTGCCTGTGATGTCGCAAGTGCTGTGGATGCTGCTCTGGAACTCGTGGGTCTTTCTCACAAGACAGATGCATCTCCTTTTGAGCTTTCTGGTGGTCAGCAGAGACTGTGCGCACTTGCAGGCGTTATTGCTATGCATCCAAAGGTGCTTGTACTCGATGAGCCTACCAGCGGACTTGATCCCTACTATTGCTCTGAGCTCAGAAAAATTATTAACGCCGTTCTTGAGGACGGCTGTACTGTCATTGAGCTCACACACTCGATGGAGGATGCAGCAGAAACCGACCAGATTATCGTGCTTCATGAGGGTGACCTGGTTTTTTCAGGCTCGCCGCAACAAACATTTACTCATTTCTCAGAGGCAGAATTTCAGGAGCTTGGACTGGGCGTTCCTCATGCGCTTGTTTGGGCTCAGCGCCTGTCCCGCGCTACGGGAATCAACCTTGGAGAACCTCTGACCCTGTCTGAGCTGGTAGACACGCTGGTTGCTGCACTGCCTACCAACTTTGGCGACGCGCGAGCCAGCGCCACACAGACTGATGGCGCCACGCAGGCCGACAACCTCTCGCAAGGAGGTTACAATGGCGCTTAAGATTTCTATGGGCCAGTACTATCACGGGAATTCACCCCTCCATAGGCTTAATCCCAACGTCAAGTGCCTGGCTGCACTCCTTTTGATGCTTGCAACATTTTTTATCCGCAACGCGCCACAGCTTGCACTGCTGGTAGTAGGCGTACTCTGCCTGCTGGCACTCGCAAAAATCCCCGTCAAACAAGTACTTGTATCAATCATCCCTCTTGCCTGGCTTCTCATTTTCCTCTCGCTCTTCAATCTGTTGCTTACGCGAGAAGGAACAGTACTTGTCTCCTGGTCAATCTTTACCATCACCGATGTGGGAGCATGGAGCGCTTTTCTCTACCCCGTACGCATTTTAGCTGCAATTTTAATGGGCGCACTACTCCTGCTTGCCACAACTCAAACGGATCTAGGCAATGCCTTTGAAGCAGCATGCTCGCCACTTTCTAAGATTGGTCTTCCTGGCAAAGAAATTGCCATGATTTTCTCGCTTATGCTGCGCTTTATTCCAACGCTTGCGGGCGACGCTGTATCTATTTCAGAGGCTCAAACTGCTCGTGCAGGAGACGTTGCTTCAGGCTCACTCCCTAAGAGACTCCGCGCCACTTTCTCCATCGTGGTGGCGCTTCTGGCCAGCTCGCTCAGGCATGCCAACAACCTTTCTAAGGCACTTGACGCTCGCCACTATGTAGCGGGGGCTTCTCGCACACGTTGGCATCAACCAACCTTTGGCGCTCGCGAAGCAATTGCCCTGGGCGTCACCGTTTGTTTTATCGCCCTTATCTTTGTGCTGGCGTAAAACTTTTAACTAAAAAATCTGTATTTTTAACGCTCTGTTACAACCCGTTTTTCTTTTCTCGACAACCGCCAATTTGGCCGCCTAAGTAACGTACAATAAAGCCAGTAAAAGCGTAAAAGGCTTGCATTGAAAGGTGGCCCCATGGTCCTGCGCGTCTACGTCCAAAGAAAATCTGGTTTCGAGGGCGAGGCAAAAGCCCTGCTCAAAGAAGTGAAAGACCTTCTTGGTATTACCGAGTTACAACGCATTGACCTGCTTAACCGCTACGATGTTGAGGGAATTTCAGAGGAACTCTTTGAGTCCTGTATCCCCACCGTTTTTTCAGAGCCACAGTCCGATCTTGCCAGCCGTACCATGCCAGAGTTTTCTTCTGAAGGTGCGGCTGTTCATACGTTTGCTGTTGAGTTTTTGCCTGGCCAGTTTGACCAGCGCGCAGACTCTGCAGCTGAGTGTGTGCAGCTCATCAGCCAGGGAGAGCGTCCACTTGTGCGCTCTGCTCGCCTTTACGTGCTAACCGGAAACCTCACAGAGGCAGACGTTGCCGCCATCAAGAATTACCTGATTAACCCCGTTGAGGCTCGCGAGGCTTCCCTTGAGTTGCCCGAGACCCTCAAGATTTCCATTCCAGAGCCTGCTGACGTAGAGATCCTTGAGGGCTTTAACGCTCTTGACCAGGACGGCCTCAAGGAGTTCATTGCTTCCCACGGCCTTGCTATGGACCTGGCTGACCTCACCTTCTGCCAGCAGTACTTTACCGATGAGCAACGCAATCCTACCATCACTGAGATTCGCGTTATTGATACCTACTGGTCTGACCACTGCCGCCACACCACCTTTAACACCGGAATTACCGGCGTGCAAATTGATGATGACCTGGTAAAGACCGCGTTTGAAAAATATCTCTCCATGCGCAAAGAGCTTGGGCGAGAAGACCGCGCCGTGTCTCTTTGGGATATGGCAACTATTGGTGCAAAGTACCTTCGCGAGAAGGGCGTCCTCACCAATCTTGATGAGTCAGAAGAGATTAATGCCTGTACCGTAAAGGTCAAGGTAGACGTTGACGGTAAAGACGAAGACTGGCTCTTCCTCTTCAAGAACGAGACTCACAACCACCCAACCGAGATTGAGCCTTTTGGTGGTGCAGCTACCTGTATCGGCGGCGCTATTCGCGACCCTCTTTCTGGCCGCAGCTACGTCTACCAGGCAATGCGTGTCACTGGCGCTGCAGACCCAACCGTTCCTGTTTCTCAGACACTTCCTGGAAAGCTTCCACAGCACACCATCGTTCGCACGGCAGCTGCAGGTTATTCCAGCTATGGTAACCAGATTGGCCTTGCTACCGGCCAAGTTTCTGAGCTCTATCACCCAGGCTATGTTGCAAAGCGCATGGAGATTGGTGCCGTTGTAGGCGCAACTCCTCAAAGCCACGTCCGCCGCGAGCGTCCAGAAGATGGCGACATCATCGTTCTTCTCGGCGGCCGCACGGGTCGTGATGGCATTGGTGGCGCAACCGGCTCTTCCAAAGCCCACGACGCTGGCTCCATTGAGCGCGACGGTGCCGAGGTCCAGAAGGGTAACGCCCCTGTTGAGCGCAAGCTTCAGCGCCTCTTCCGCCGTGAAGACGCTTGCAAGCTCATTAAGCGCTGTAACGACTTTGGTGCAGGCGGTGTCTCTGTTGCTATTGGCGAGCTCGCCGACGGTCTTGACGTCAACCTGGATGCTGTTCCTAAGAAGTATGACGGCCTTGATGGCACTGAGCTGGCAATCTCCGAGTCTCAGGAGCGCATGGCTGTTGCGCTTGAGGCAAAAGACGTCGATCAGTTCTGCGCATACGCCCGCGAAGAAAACCTCGAGGCAACCATTGTGGCAACGGTCACCGAGGACCCTCGTCTGGTCATGCGCTGGCGCGGTCAGAAGATTGTCAACATCAGCCGCGCATTTCTTGCCTCAAACGGCGCACCCAAATCAATCACCGTGCGTCTGGCCAAGCCTCTTGCCTACCAGCGCACCTGGGCAGGCACAACTCTTGGCGAGAAACTCCACTCGCTGGTACGCGATCTAAACGTTACATCCAACAAGGGTCTCTCCGAGCGCTTTGACTCTACCATTGGCGCAGGTACCGTCCTTATGCCATTCGGTGGCGCTCGCCAGCTGACCCCTGCCCTTTCTATGGTGGCTAAGCTTCCTGTTATGGGCCAGACCAATACGGTCTCGGGCATGGCTTGGGGCTTTAACCCCTACCTCATGGAAGCTGACCAGTTCCGTGGCGCCTACCTCTCTGTTGTTGAGTCCGTTTCCAAGCTGGTTGCTACCGGCTTTAAGTACCAGGACCTCTACCTCACCTTCCAGGAGTACTTCGAGAAGCTCGGCCAGAATCCAAACCGTTGGGGCAAGCCAGCCGCGGCCCTTCTCGGCGCACTGATGGCACAAGTCAACCTTGGTCTTGCAGCTGTCGGAGGCAAGGATTCCATGTCCGGTACCTTTGAGGACCTGGACGTTCCACCAACGCTGGTTTCGTTTGCTACCGGCCTTACCAAGGTGGACAAGATTGTCTCCAACGAGTTCAAGGGTGCAGGTCACAGACTTATCTCTATTGTCCCGTCCTACGACGAGAGCGGCCTTCTCCCCGATAACGAGTCCCTGCTCACCGCATACAAGCTGGTCAGCACCCTGGTCCAGTCCAAGAGCGCACTTGCCATTACCACGCCAGGTTACGGCGGCGTGGCCGAAGCTCTCTTCAAGAACTGCCTGGGCAACAAGCTGGGAGTTGAGCTGGTCCCAGAGATTTCTGCCGACGCGCTTTTCTCGCCAACCTACGGTGCCTTCATCGTTGAGCTGGCAGACGGCGTTTCCGTTGACGACGTCGATGGCGTGTGCGTGGCTCCTCTGGGCGTCACTACGTCCGAGTACGCTTTCAGCGCGTGTGGCGAGAAGATCGACCTCTCCGAGCTTCAGGAAGCATGGGAGCGTCCACTTGAGGAGGTCTTCCCCTACCGCGGAGGCTCCGATGAGGCTGTGGAGAAAATCAGCTTCGACGGTGCATCCACACGACACTCCTATGCTGGTCCAGCCCTTGTCGCACCTGCTCGCCCACGAGTTATCATCCCCGTTTTCCCAGGTAACAACTGCGAATACGACGTTGCTCGTGCCTTTGAGCGTGCAGGCGCTGACCCAACCACGCTGGTCATTAACAACCTGACACCTCAGGACATTGTTGAGTCCGCAAATGTGCTGGCAGAGTCCATCAAGAAAAGCCAGATTGTCATGATTCCAGGCGGTTTCTCCGGCGGAGACGAGCCAGATGGATCTGCTAAGTTCATCTGCGCACTCTTCCGCGCACCTCAGGTTACCGAGGCAGTTCGCGAGCTTCTGCAGCAGCGCGATGGTCTTATGCTGGGCATCTGCAACGGCTTCCAGGCACTCATCAAGCTGGGTCTTGTCCCTTACGGCGATATTCGCCCTATGGACGACACCTGCCCAACGTTGACGTTCAACACCATCGGCCGCCATCAGAGCCAGCTTGTTCGCACGAGCGTTGCGTCCACGATGTCCCCATGGCTTTCCAAGTGCGCACTTGGCGACATTCACACCATTGCAATCAGCCACGGAGAAGGTCGCTTTGTTGCCTCCGACGAATTGCTTGAAACACTCAAGAAAAACGGCCAGATTGCAACGCAGTACGTTGACGCAACAGGCACTCCTCGCATGGACTTCTCCGTCAACCCTAACGGCTCTGTCCTGGCTATCGAGGGCATTACCAGCCCCGATGGTCGCGTCCTGGGCAAGATGGGTCACACGGAGCGCTCCGGTGCGGGTCTCTACAAGAACATTCCTGAGCTCACCCCCGGCGACCAGTTCCAGCCCCTCATTGAAGGTGGCGTCGAGTACTTCAAGTAAGGCGCGAGTGCGGCGACAGCAACGCTGCAGGTCAGCGCCGCGTGCGGACGCAATGCGATTTCAACCCGGTATCCATTTCGTGTGGATGCCGGGTTTCTTGTACGAAAGCGCTGCTAGTGGACGGGGTTTCTCGCCAGGCGGGCGGTGCAAGCTGGCGCGAGCCTGCTGCAAGCCTGATTTTCTCGCCAAGTCTGAACGATTTGCCTGAAAAGCGCACCATGTCTGAGCTATTTGCCGGTTTTTCTCACCATGTCTGAGTAAATTTACTCAGACAT
>ERZ773045.69-NODE-69-length-54006-cov-7.445664_pt1 | contig 54006 bp, 50 predicted proteins | sample MGYA00580635_ERZ773045 | MGnify/ENA primary metagenome ERZ773045 (study PRJEB29015, sample SAMEA2738115) | human oral metagenome | biome: human oral; feature: human-associated habitat; material: saliva | place: China | collected 2261 ...
AGAATAGACATCTTTGATACACAAAATTACCTAATAGATTATCGTTGCTAAACAGTTGCATAATATTAAATGGTATAAAAAGAAAATCTCATTCTATAATATTAGAAATGAATTTACGTTAATTCATTATATATTACATAACTGATTTAATTCGGAAAAAGAGTTATCAACTTAACCGAATTAAGATGCATTTACGCTAGTTATTGTATATTTGTTACATAGCTACATACTTAAAATAAAAGTGAAATTTATGAATAAACATTTTAAAAGAGGACTAATATCTATGAGTTTATGGATATTATTCGTTATAGTAGTCTTCGGTTCATATCTGTATATAACTAAAAGACCATTTAGTTATTTCATAGACGAAGAAACTGGAGGTTTTATATCAGCAACTTTTTTTCTATCGTGGGCACTCATTTGGTTTGGTATCGGACAACACTACAGTAAAGATTATGACATAAAGAGAAATATATTCGAGCAGAAAAATCAAGGTATTGATACTAAATATCTTAACTTAATGTTCAGAAAAACATACTTTGCAAACTTTGCTAAGACGCTATCTTCTGTCTTCTTTATTTCTGTTCCGTTTTATTTGGCAGCCAACGTAAGAGATTTACCATCTTTAAAAGATTGCATAATAATTGGTCTACTTATGCTGCTTTCTATCACTTCTTATCTATATTATAAAAAGAATAAAGAGGAAATATAAACAGTTGCTACTGTCTGTCCAGCAATCTAATAGAATGTTTCTGAATTTAGAAACAACAACTAAATGTTAGTTACTCTTCTTTCAGATATCTGTAACTTCCGTCGCAGATATCTATCGCATTCGTTTCAGATATCTGTAAGTTGCGAATTAGATATCATAACAAGCTGCAGATTTTATTTGGTTATATTATAATGCCTAATAGTTATTTAGTCTGCTGCAGAGTTAGGAAATCTTTTATTTGCATTGTTTTAATTTAATCATTATTATAAGCCTCTAAGCAACAACACATTATTCAGAATTTTATTATATCGGAGCGGAAATCATTATATTTGCCAGCTTTTTCAAAATATACTCTTTTCTTTTTCACAGAGTCTACATTTAGACACATAAATAGACAACTATAATGCAAAAAAAATAAGAGTACTTATTTAAAAGTACTCTTATTTGAGCCTCTTGTCGGATTCGAACCAACGACCCCGAGATTACAAATCACGTGCTCTGGCCAACTGAGCTAAAGAGGCGAGGTGGGCAAGCGATTCTTATCGCGTCGCTACAACCTTCTGCCCTTGCTACGTTCCCGTCCTGGGGGATTAAAAGGGAGCTGACCGTAAGAGACTTGCCCATTTCTCTTTTCATTATTGAAAAGCGAGTGCAAAGATAGCAAGTTTTTTCTGAATAAAACAAGTTTGCGGTCCTCTTTTTGCGTTTTTAACAAAAAAATATAATTTTACGATGGCTATACATTATATATTATATAATTTCCGTATTTTTGCAGTATGAATAATGAAGAAATAAAACAACTTCGCATTTACGCACGATACGATGGAATATACTTAGCAATAATATGGGCTGTTAGCTTTACTTGCTTTTTATTATTACCATTGTCTCCTATTTTCTCTACTTTCAGTTCATTGCTTACAATATCAACACCTTTCTTTGTAGCATACCGACTGAAAATATATAGAGAAATAGGTTTGAATGGAGTTATTTCGTTTAAGCGTGCCTATTTTTATTGTATGCGTGTCTTTGTAAATGCAGCCTTGCTTTTTAGTTTATTGCAATGGCTTTATATGACTTATTTAGACAATGGAAAAGTGATACGCATAATAACTTCTGTAACATCTCTTTCCGAATACAATAGCTTTTTTGCTGCAATGGGAATAGATAGAAAAGAATTTATTGCAATGTTACCAGAAGCTTTTTCGCCAACACCAATGGCTGTAAATAGTTTAATGTACGAAGTTCTTTTCGGTGCTATTATTAGTCTTATAGTATCGGCTATAATGGCACGTAATAAGAAATAACAGAAAATAACACTCGAAGAAATAAACAATATGGATATATCGGTTATAATACCACTCTACAATGAAGAAGAAAGCTTACCAGAACTGCATGCTTGGATTTGCAGGGTAATGGATGCGAACCACTTCTCGTACGAAATAATTTTTGTAAACGATGGTTCTACCGACAAAAGTTGGGAGGTTATTCAACACCTTAGTAAAGAAGACAAAAATGTACGAGGCATTAAGTTCCGTAGAAACTATGGAAAAAGTCCTGCACTTTTCTGTGGTTTTAAAGCTGCACAAGGTAATGTTGTTATAACAATGGACGCAGACCTCCAAGATTCGCCCGATGAAATTCCTGCACTTTATAAAATGATTACTGAAGAGGGTTATGATCTTGTAAGTGGTTACAAACAAAAACGTTACGACCCATTAACAAAAACTATTCCTACAAAACTTTTTAATGCAACAGCACGAAAGATTAGTGGCGTAAAAAATCTACACGACTTTAATTGTGGACTAAAAGCGTACAAGAAAGATGTAGTAAAAAATATTGAGGTATATGGGGAAATGCATCGTTATATTCCATACCTGGCAAAAGAAGCTGGATTTAAAAAGATTGGGGAGAAGGTAGTACACCACCAAGCACGTAAATACGGAACAACAAAGTTTGGGATTAATCGTTTTTTTAATGGTTATCTCGATTTAATAACACTTTGGTTTCTAACCAACTTTGGTAAGAAACCAATGCATGTATTCGGATTGTTAGGCAGTTTCGTTTTTCTTGTCGGATTTATATCTCTTCTTTGGCTAATTATTGAAAAGACCATAAATCTTTTCAATGGTATTTATGGCGATTTGCTCACTAACCATGCTACATTCTTCATTGCATTAACAGCAATGATTTTAGGAACACTACTCTTCCTATCTGGATTTTTAGGCGATTTAATCAGTCGCAATAGCGATAGACGAAACGACTATCTTATTGAAGAGGAAATAAACTTATAAAGTAAATATAGAATAGGAATATGACACTCCATATTTCTATTCTTTCGTTTTCTATATTTTTTAGTTCAACCGCTAAACTCAGATGAATTTATGGAAAAAAAAACAAATAAGAGTCTATTATGGCAATTGCCTTTCTTAGTATTGCTTATAATAGGAACTGTGTTCATTATAAAACAACAAAACTCTACACCCTATCAATACAATGAGGGACAAATTTTTGGAACGTTCTACCATATAACTTATCAAAATAATGAAAACCTACAGAAAGAAATAGAAGCAGAGTTAAAGAAAGTGGATAATTCGTTATCTACGTTCAATAAACAATCTATTATTTCAAAAATAAACAGAAACGAACCTACCCAGCTCGACGAACTATTTATAGATGTTTTTGATAAAGCAAAAACAATATCAAAAGAAACCGATGGTGCTTTCGATATTACAGTTGCACCACTTGTAAATTTATGGGGATTTGGATTTGGAGTAAAAGAAAACCAAAAGCCATCAAAACAAAAAATAGATAGCTTAATGCAATTTGTTGGCTATAACAAAATATCGCTTATTGGAAAACAAATAAAGAAAGCAAACCAACACATAATGATAGATTGTTCTGCAATAGCAAAAGGATATGGTTCTGATGTTATAGCACAGTTGCTCAGAAAGTACGATATTAAAAACTTTATGATAGAAATTGGTGGAGAAATTGTTGTTAGTGGAATGAACGAAAAACATCAGCTATGGAAAATTGGCGTAAACAAACCTATTGAAGATAGTACGAATATGGATACAGAAATACAAACTGTACTTGGCATAACCAATAAAGCAATGGCAACCAGTGGAAACTATCGTAATTTTTATTATAAAGGAGGGAATAAGTTTGCACATACTATCGACCCAAAGACAGGTTATCCGGTACAACATTCATTGCTTTCTGCAACAGTATTAGCAAACGATTGTGCAACTGCCGATGCTTATGCTACAGCCTTTATGGTAATGGGAATAGAAAAAGCAAGAAGAGTTTTGGAAAACCATAAAGAAATAATGGCATATTTTATTTATTCCGCCCCAAAAGGAACACTTAAGGTTTGGTATAGTCCTGAACTAAAAAAGAAAATTATACAATAATGACTTTGCCATAAAATCGTCTTCAAAGAATGCTTCAGATATACAATAGACTTCTTGAATTGCCTTTGTTCCTTGGTATTGGAGCTACTGACTTAGCAGAAATTGTTAGAACTACAAGATTTGGATTTCTCAAATTAAAACCAAAAGAAATATTGGCAAAAGAGAATGAAAAAAGTGGAAAACTCTATTTTCTTATGGACGGGATATTATCCGTAGAAAGCTATGCCGACAATCATAGTTATAGCATCATTGAAGAGGTTGAGAAGCCTTCTGCCATACAACCAGAACGCATATTCGGGCTTATGCAATATTATTCTAAAACCTTTGTAGCAAAAACAAAATGCAATATCTTATATATTGATAAAAGCGAAGTTTTAAATCTTATAAAGAATTACTTAATCTTTCGATTAAATTTTCTAAATATGCTCTCTTCACAGGCTCAACGTGGCAGTAGAATATCGTGGCAACAACAACCAAAAGATATTAAAGAAAAGTTTATTTACTTTATAAGGACACATTGTGTTTATCCTGCAGGCAAAAAGATTGTAAAAATTAATATGCAAACATTGGCAAACGAGTTACACGAAAGTAGACTTAATGTTTCAAAAATGCTTAACGCTTTAAACGCAAATAATGTAATTGCATTAACAAGAGGACAAATAAACATTGCTTTATTAGAAAAATTGCGTTAAATCTAATATACTCTTTCGTTCATACATAGTTTTTTCTGTATCTTTGTAGCATATTAGAGAAAGCAAAATATGACAAAGAATATTAATAGAAAGGGGCAAACACGATTGAACCCTTTCTTTGAACCGTATAATACACCACACGAAACTATTCCATTCGACAAAATAACACTTGCCGATTATGAGGAAGCAATGTTAGAAGGAATACGCCGAGAAGATGAACAAATAGAGAAAACAATAAACGACCCAGAAGAACCAACTTTCGAAAATACACTTATTCGCGAAGACGAAGTAAAAGGACGTAAGCATTATTACGACCTACTTTCGCGTGTAGAAAGTGCATTCTTCAATATGCTTAGTGCAGAAACAAACGACGAAATGGATGCTTTAGCACAAAAAATGAATCCAATTCTAACTAAGCATGCAAACGATGTTAGTCTTAATCCTAAACTTTTTGAACGTATAAAAGCCGTTTACAATAAACATAGAGAACTTACTCCTGAAGAAAATAAGTTATTGGAAGAGAGTTACGATGGCTTTGTACGTAGTGGTGCATTGTTGAATGAAAACGACAAAGAGAAGTTACGCAAACTTACAGAAGAAGCTAGTTTGCTTGCATTGAAATTCTCACAGAATGTATTAAAAGAGAACAAAGCATACAAACTTCATATTACCAACGAGGAGAAACTTGAAGGATTACCTGATTCTATTCGTGAAGCTGCTGCAACAACTGCTAAAGAACAAGGTGTTGATGGCTGGATTTTCACATTAGATGCTCCAAGTTATGGTCCATTCTTAATGTATAGCACTCAACGAGACTTAAGAAAAGAGCTATATATGGCACACAATACATTATGTATTAAGGCTAATTCGGAGAATAATATCGAAGTTTGCAAACGTTTAGTGAATCTCCGTAGAGAAATGGCACAATTATTAGGATACAATACTTATGCCGATTTTGTTATGAAATATCGTATGGCTAGCAACGTTAAGAATGTTTATACATTGCTCGACAAACTTATTGATGCTTATAAACCAACTGCAATTGAAGAATACAACGAACTTTGTTCTATTGCAAAAGAACAAGAGGGAAACAATTTTAAGTTGATGCCATGGGATACTGCATACTATGCACATCAATTAAAATTAGCAAAATATAATCTTGACCCAGAAATTCTGAGACCTTATTTTGAACTGAATAACGTTATAAAAGGTGTTTTTGGCTTAGCAACTCGACTTTATGGAATTACATTCAAAGAGAATAAAGATATTCCTGTTTATCACCCAGATGTAAAACCATACGAAGTATACGATAAAGATGGTTCATATCTTGCAGTGCTTTATGTTGATTTCTTTCCACGAAAAGGTAAGCGTGCTGGTGCATGGATGACAGAATTTCAAGGACAACGTATTACGAAAGAAGGTGAAAACATACGACCACACGTATCGTTAGTAATGAATTTTTCTAAACCAACAGACGAGAAACCTGCATTATTACGCTTAGGCGAGGTTACAACTTTCTTGCACGAATTTGGTCATTCACTACATGGTATATTTGCAAATAGCCGATTCGAAAGCCAATCTGGTACAAATGTTTGGTGGGATTTTGTAGAACTCCCATCGCAATTTATGGAGAACTTTGCTGTAGAAAAAGAGTTTTTACGCACTTTTGCTTTCCATTATGAAACAGGCGAGCCTATGCCTGATGAACTTATTGAGAAGATTATTGCCAGTCAGAATTTTAATGTTGCAATGGCTTGTTTACGACAGGTAAGTTTTGGATTATTAGATATGGCATACTATACACAAAAAGATAAGTTTGAAGCAGATATTATTCCATTTGAAAAGAAAGCATGGGAAAAAGCCATTATTGGCGAACAAATAGATGGAACATGTATGACTACTCAATTCTCTCATATTATGTCTGGAGGATATGCAGCAGGATATTATAGTTATAAATGGGCAGAAGTGCTCGATGCGGACGCATTTAGCTTATTTAAAAAGAATGGTATATTTAATCAGACTACTGCTCAAAGTTTCCGAGATAATGTTCTTTCTAAAGGAAGCACCGAACATCCAATGACACTTTATAAACGTTTTCGTGGGCAAGAACCTACTATCGATGCTCTTTTAGAACGTAATGGCATAAAGAAAGTAAACTAGAACAAGCAATACATATATCTATTTGGACAACATGAAGACTGAAAAGCAAGAACTTCTTGACTATCGTTACCTTCGTATGGCACGTGTTTGGGCAGAAAATTCTTATTGCAAACGGCGAAAGGTTGGAGCATTGGTAGTAAAACAAAAAATGATTATTAGCGATGGATATAATGGAACACCAAGTGGTTTCGAGAATATTTGCGAAGAAGAAAATGGAATTACCAAACCATACGTTTTACACGCAGAAGCAAATGCTATTACCAAATTGGCTCGAAGTGGTAATAATAGCGATGGTTCTACATTATATGTAACGGCTTCTCCTTGTATTGAATGTGCCAAACTCATTATTCAGGCAGGCATAAAACGTGTGGTTTATGGAGAGAAATACAGACTTACCGAAGGTATTGACTTGCTTAAACGTGCCAATATAGAGATTGAATTTTTAAATATAGAAGATGATGAGTCAGAACAAAAGTAATCGTTTTATGCCTTTATGGTTGGCATTATGCGTTGTTATAGGTGTACTCGTTGGAACATTCTATGCTAATCATTTTTCAGGAAACAGATTAAATATCATAAACAGTGGTAGTAGCAGATTGAGTAATTTGCTTCACATAATTGATGATCAATATGTAGATTCTGTTAATATAGATGAATTGGTAGACAAAGCTTTGCCACAAATTCTTGCAGAGCTTGATCCTCACTCTGTTTATATTAGTGCGAAAGATGTACAAATGGCAACCGACGACCTAAAAGGGTCGTTTTCTGGTGTTGGCATAGAATTTACAATTCAACAAGACACTTTACATATTCAAAATGTTATAAAGAATGGACCTGCTGAAAAAGCAGGAATTCTTGCTGGCGATAAAATTGTAAGCATCGATAACAAACCTTTTGTTGGAGATAGCGTAACTAACGAAGAAGCACAACATAGACTTAAAGGACCTAAGGATTCTAAAGTAAAGATTGGTATAAAACGCTTTGGCGAAAATAAAGTAAGATATTTCGTTCTTACTCGAAACGATATTCCAATGAAAAGCATTTCGGCTACTTATATGCTAAACGATTCTATTGGTTATATACGGGTAAAGAATTTTGGCGAACGAACTTATGCAGAAATGCTTTCTTCATTGCAACAATTAAACTTGCAAGGAGCCGACAAACTTGTTATAGACTTACGCGATAATTCTGGTGGATACTTAGAAAGTGCTGTGCAAATGGCTGAAGAATTTTTGAGAAAAAACCAACTTGTTGTATATACACAAGGAAGAAAAAGTCCACGACGTGAATACCGTAGTCGTGGGAAAGGCAGTTATCAACAAATTCCATTGGTAGTTCTTATTAATGAAGGCACAGCATCTGCTGCTGAAATTTTCGCAGGAGCAATTCAAGATAACGACCGTGGTACTATTATTGGACGCCGATCATTTGGAAAAGGTTTGGTTCAACAGCAAATACAGTTCCCAGATGGTAGTATGATTCGTCTAACTATTGCACGTTATTACACGCCTTCTGGTAGATGTATACAAAAACCTTTTAAACCTGGAGGTATTGCTGCATACGAACAAGATATGCTAACACGATATCAACATGGAGAATTCTTTTATCAAGATAGCATTAAACATACTGGTCCGGCATACCATACTAACAATGGACGCATTGTTTATGGAGGTGGTGGAATTACACCAGATATTTTTGTTCCAGAAGACACTACCGATGTAACTTCTTATTACAAGGAAGCTGTAATGCGTGGACTTCTTTTACAATATGCATTTAAATATACCGATGATAATAGACAGACTTTAAATAAATATACCGAAATGAAGTCGCTGGCTAACTATTTGAAGAGTAAGAACCTTGTTAATAGTTTTGTGAACTTTGCTGAAAAGAATGGATTGCAACGAAGAAACAACCTTATTCACAAATCGCACTCACTGATAGAAAGGTATATTTGTAGCCGAATTATCTACAATATGCTCGACGAACAAGCTTGGAATGAATATCTAAACAGAAACGATGATATGATAAAAATGGCTATTAAGGTGCTCGATAGTGGCAAAGCTTTCCCAAAAGCACCGATTAAAAAGGCACATACAACGAAAAATAATTAGAACAAAAATAATACTAAGACGAATAGGGACCTGATGTTTTTCACATTCAACAGGTCCCTATCCTTACAAAGATAAAACATTCACCCACAATCCCATAACTATGAACAAAAAAGAACTAAGAAAAGAAATACGAAACCGTAAACAGCAATATACACAAGAAGAATTAAAAAAACTTTCGGAACCTATTATTAATCGTTTACGTCATCACCCTAAACTAATTGAGGCAAAAACTATTATGCTTTACCATTCATTGCCAGATGAAGTTTTTACACACGACTTTGTAGACGAGATGGTGAAAACTGGGAAAAAAGTGCTTTTACCAGTAGTAATTAACGAGACTGAAATGGAAATACGTTGCTATACTGGTTCGAAAGATATGAAAATAAGTTCATTTAACATCTTAGAACCTATTGGAGATCTTTTTACCGACTACAAAAATATTGATTTTATTGCTGTACCGGGAATGAGTTTTGATACCGATAGAAATAGACTCGGACGTGGAAAAGGATATTACGACCGCTTTCTAAAACAAGCAAAACAAGCTTATAAATTAGGCATTTGTTTCGATTTCCAGAAACTCGAAAGCATTCCTACAGATGAATATGACGAAAAAGTTGATGCTGTGCTATAGAATTTATCTACTAAAAATATAAAATTTTCTATATAAACAGCGCAGATTAACAAGATAGCCCTTATATGTTTGGTTGCATATAAGGGCTTTTTCATATCTAAAGAATAAAGTTCTTAATATATTTCGATCCAAATTTCCACTCTTTGTGGGTAGAAAAGACTGTAAAAATAGCTTTTCTTTTAATTCAATATTACTTTCTTTCCTAAACAATACTACCCTCTTCCTTTAACAAAAAAAATTATTATTAAAAATGATAGAATTTATTATTAAAAATCATAGAGTTTATTATTAAAAACAATAGCATTTTTCATTAAAAAAAATATTATGGTTTTTAAGGTTTAACAGTTCCTGATTTTACTATAGGCATTTTTGCTATATTAACTATCTTTATGGACACTTTCTTGTTATGCTTAATAGATAATTATAAACAAATGAATAATTTATACTACAATAATAGGCGCTATTTTCGAAAAAAGTTGATTCGCTTAAAAAGGAATACATAGAATACGCTCTATAAAATGTGCTTGATTACGCCAAAAGAATATAACTGCGTTTTTGCAATAAGAAATTATACTATGCCATTTAGAGAACAAACCTGCAGAAGCTTTACTTATACCAAATAAAAATAAAAGAAAAATATGATATAGAACATAAATATTAATAAATGCGGATATCGGAAATAACAAACGAACCTACATAGTCGTTTAAACGCTTTACCAACTGACTTCGCATCATAGAAAGGTCTTGACGCAAGGCAGGATTAGATATTTTTACGAATAATGTTTGGTTTCGAATACCTTTTTCTTGTGTATATCGTGTAATAGTTGGTCCAACAACTATATCCCAAGCCGTAATAATTCGCTTCTGAAGTAAAGGAGATTCGAGTCCGCCATCACGCAAAAATTTACTAATAACTTCTGAAATAGGCTTAACTTTACGTCTAAACATTAGAAGAACTCCTTTCTGTAACTTCACCATTTTCAACCGAAAACATCTTATAATCAAAGCTACTATTACCCAAAATACTATCTAAATGCTCACGATTAGTATCTGTAATGAATATTTGTCCAAAACTATCGCCCGAAACTAATTTTACAATCTGCTCTACTCGACTAGCATCTAACTTATCAAAAATATCATCGAGCAACAGTAATGGAGTTCTATTTCCTCCAGTTTGTTTTAAAAAATAGAATTGAGCAAGCTTTAAAGCCAATACAAATGTTTTGTTTTGCCCCTGACTTCCTTCACGTTTCATGGGAAAACCATTCATCGACATAACAAGGTCGTCTTTATGAATACCATGCAATGAATAGCCCATTATTCGATCTTTTGCTCTATCGCGCTGTATAACATCGAGCAAATTTCCTCGTTCTCCATGCGATACATATTGTAATAAAACCTGTTCTCTGTTTTGCGATATTGTTTGATAGATGGATTGAAATACAGGAATAAGTTGTTTTATAAAAGCTGCTCGTTTATTATAAATTTCTGTTCCATATTCAGCCATCTGCATTTCTAATAACTCTAACAATGTTGTGTCAGGTTCGGTTTCTTGTTTCAACAAACTGTTACGTTGTTGCAAAGCTTTATTATAACGTACTAACGATTCTATATAAAGACGGTCGTATTGCGAAATAACAACATCCATCAATTTACGTCGTTCTTCGCTTCCGCCTTCTATAATAGAAATATCCGATGGAGAAACAAAAATTAAAGGTATTAATCCAATGTGTTCAGAGAGCTTTCTATATTCTTTTTTATTCCGTTTGAAATGCTTTTTTGTTCCCCTCTTCATACTACAATATACCTGTTCACAGTCGTTAGTATCAGTAGTATAGTCGCCTTCCAAAACAAAAAAATCGCTATTATGGCGCATTACCTCCGAATCTTTAGAGTTTAATGCACTTTTGCAAAACGATAGATAATAGACTGCATCTAATAAATTTGTTTTTCCTTCCCCATTATTGCCAATAAAACAATTCAATTTTGCCGACAAGTTAAGTGTTGTCGCTTCTATATTTTTGTAATTTATAATTGAAAGTTTATCTAATCGCATCGCAGCTTCAGTAATTTTGTTTAAAGAACTTAATTATGCAAAGGTACAGAAATTACTAATTATAATAAGCACAAATGGGCTTTTATTGGATAAAAAAAGAAAAGAGCTACCTTTCGGTAACTCTTTTCTCTAACAACCGCTACCATCTATATTACAAGATGACTTGTATTCCTGTTCGTTTTGTAAGCCAGCCTCCTCTGGATTCAGCGTTACTGTACCATTTTCTAGTACAAAACAAGGAATACCAACATAACCTTTCTTTCGAGCTTCTGTAAATACAGAGTTGTTTTCGCGTAAGCGTAAAAACTCTTTTAAAAAGCGAACGTGTTCGCCTATATCTATAATCTCATAACGGTTGTTATTTTTTACTTGTTCAGTTATAGCTGTACAATCTGGACAAGTCTTCATTCCATATATTTTAATCATAGTTATTACCTTAGTGATTACATATTTTACTTGTGTCTACCGTAAAATCATCATTATTTGAAGGCATAAACTTCCCGCGAGCCTCAAGAAAATCAACTAATTCTTCTGCTGTCATTCCTTCTGCAGAACAAGTATAAAAACGCTCATCAGGACCAAATTTGTTTATAATAGCCTCTACTAAGCTCTCTCTATTACTATAGTTGTTACCCTCCATCATGTGGAGAACTTCGTGTCCATGTATCATTTTGTGTATCCTTATATTAATAATTGTATTACTAAAAACATATTTTTCGCTAAAATGTCTCAAAGAACTAATAAGAATTGGTTTCTTTGCAAACATAAAATGCTAAAATGCTTTGCAAAGATAGAGAATATATATTAAAAAACAAGCATTTAACAATGTTTTTTAATTTACTAAATGCTGATAAGTGCAATAAAAGTTGCAACGATACAGTAGCTTTCAATCTACCAAATATACATTATATATTTCTCCCGCTTATAATTACAGATGCAAACTAAATAAGAATGGGCTAATTGCTTTCTGCAATCAGCCCATTCAGATAAATAATAGTTTTGCGGTGTAGATATTAATCTGCTATTGCTATTTTATTTCACTACACGTTTCTTACCATTAATAATATACACACCACGTTGGAGATCGTTATAATTCTTAGTGTTCGTGCGAACTTTTACACCATTAAGTGTTGTAACATCGAAAGTTTGTGGAGCATTTTCTATTGTTTCAATAGAGGTTGTATTTATAGAAGCATCGTTAGAGAAACCAGATTCGTTTGTTTCACCATTCTTTGCAGTGTATATTGCCGTAACATTGTAAATATGTTCGCCTGTAACACGATTATTGGTATAAGTGTGTTGGCTACCTTTTACACTAGCAATCTTCTTTCCATCTCTATAAATAATGTATTCTGTTATATCATCGTCTGCACCTGTAGCTACTTGTTCATAGCTAATATCGTCTATACCAAAAATATAAGCTTTACCCTTTGGTGTATTGTGATGAATAGCAAAATATTTTGCGCCTTCTGGCACTTCAATAGTAATACGCTTCCAGTTAGCACCTTCGTTAAAAGCAATAGTTCCATCGGCTTGTTCACTCTTGATTTTTACGAATGAGGCTGTGTCGATACTTTCTGTAGAATAAAGCACATCGAAACTTTCTGCATATTTTGTATCACCCGGTCGTGTAGCAACATTCATTACATAGAATGTTATTTCTTGCTTTCTACCCGATAAACGTGGAGATATAAGCCAATTGTTTTGTTCAACAAGTTTCTGATTTTCGTTAAGCGCATATACAGCAGCAGCATATTGATTTCCATTATGAGGAGCTAATCCTGGATTTACATTGGTCATATCTTCAATCCACCAATTAGGATTGAAAGCTGTAAATGCAAAAGGCTCTCCTTGTCCAGGATATGTAGACGAAGGTTGCAATGCTCCTGTAAGACCTTTATCTCCATCTATCATTGTCCAAGGGCTCATATTTTTTGCGAACGGAGAATAATTTTCGAAGCCATCATATATACGAATAGGCTCTGGTAATATAGGTTGTCCCCATGTAAGCACAACTTTATGTTCTCCTCCCATTTCAGCTTTTAAATCGTTTATTCTACCATAAGGCGATTGAATAACACTTACAGCTTTTGTTTCTGTTTCATTATCATTTATCAGCATATCACCATCGTATATTACCATAGCTTTTACTTGTAACGATGTAGCTGATTCGTTAATAGCAACAGGCAACTTCAAGTTGATTGTGTCGTTAGCCATTGATGGAAGTTGTTTGGTTCTGCTCACTGCATCGCATTGGTTTCCATTTGCATAAAGAATAACGAAATATCTGGTAGCATCAACTGCCCCTTGATTCTTAACAACAACTTTCACTTGTCCCTTCTTTCCTGCAACAATATTCTCTGGTGTTTCAATGCTTACAGCTGTAAGATTGCGTTCGAGTTGGTTTATAATATTAATATTATCTATTCCAATCATAACCTTAGAACCTTGTGCTACCCCTTCGAATTTAACAATAATGTATCGTTCTTTAGCAAATGGTGCTAAATCTACCGATTGTTTTGTCCAACCGTTTTGTGTTGTTTTGCTAAGGTCGTACTGAGCAGCTACGTGGTCTTTCCCATCAGGAGTCTGAATTAATACCTTCAACGTAGATTCGTTGCCAATAAGCGAATAAAGATCAAAGAAGAGTTTAGGATTTGTTGCTCCAGCAAGTGCAACCTTTGGCAAATTAACTGAAGTTTCATCGCCTTGTTGTATTGTAAAATTCACATCATTTCCTGCGTATTCTTCTGTATAGTTAGCCCAAACAAAACTACCTCCATCGTTATCAGAAGCAGCATCGGTTACAACACGCCATGCTGCAGCCGTCTTTCTGCTATTATATTGTTCGTTGCCTAAAAGAGAAGCAAAGCCATTATCTAACTGTCCATTCGACATACTCTCTTTAAAAGGCAACGAAATACACGGACCAACAACTATTCCACGCGCCGTAACACAGTCGCTTTCTCCAGTACTATTGTTTGCTTTAACACCGAACCAAGCTAATGTTTGTGTTTTACCATCGTCCATAGTTGTTTTATTTGGGTCAAAAGGCAAAATAGTACTGGTTTCGCCAGGCTTACTTGTTGTTAGCGAATCGCCTAATTCAAATCCAAAATCGCCCTTTGTTAATGTATAGAAAGTTACACTAACATCTTTTGGATTAAGATATCCACCATTTGCACCAACAGTTTGGAAAACATTCCAAAAAGCTTTTAAAGTTGTACCTTGATCGGTAAATGTAATGCCTGTAGGATTGTGTGGACGATCGATACCAATAAGATTTTTATTTGTAGATTTACGTCCTGGGTGTCCATCAAGATATGGTATTATTGTATAGGTATGGAAACCATTTGTTGGAACGTTCTGGTCTATCCATTCCATTCGAGTTCCAATTGCTGCTGCATTTATGCGTGCAATGTTTATACCATCTCTATTTACAACAAAGCTATCTATACGTGCAAGTGCAGAACCATTAATACGAACCTTCGGAGTTATAAAACTGATAGTAGCTTGTAAAGCTCCTTTTGGTGCAGGAGTAATAGTCAGCGACTTCACTGAATCTGGCGCTGTAGCGTATGCTGTCTTGGTTACAGTAATACTATCAATAGCAATTTGATACTTATCAGTAACACTTGTATTATCGTGGAATCCAATATAGACATTGCCTGTCGCATCGGGAATAATATCAGCTGTGCATACTTGCCATTGTCCATTAGTTTCAGAAAATTCTGGAGTAAAGGTTTCCAACAATACATTTGATAGCTGTTCTACATTGTTTCCTTTACCCCATTTTACTTCGAGTGTATTCTTAGGCTCAGCCATTACATTGCGCACTTTAAATGCAACAGTATAAACACGGTCGGAAGAAAGATGTATAGCAGGAGTTATAAGCCAATCATCACTATTCTTCTTAACATTAGTTTGATGGCTCATTGCACCATAACCAGGAAAACCATTACACCACCATGTAGCTTTATCGTTATTTGCATCAATAATCTTAAACATAGATAATGCAGATTGTCCTTCAAATTTATAGTTCCAGTCTGGCTCTATTGCTGACCCTGCAATAATAGGAGTAGTATTTGTCCAACGCAAACCTTTAACATCACCACTAATTGCCCTAATGGCGTATGTATAACTTGCATGTTCTGCCCCAGACAAATCATCGGTACATGTTGTATTTGTAATACCAGTTGCTACATTGGTTGTATCTCGTCCTTGTATACGAATAACATCATAAGTTAGTGCGCCAAGTGTCCCTTGATGTGTGCCTGTTGTAGGTGCCGACCACTTTATAGTTACAATTCCATTCTCTAATTTAGCTGTTGGATTGCCTACCCTCTCTGGTTCATCGAAACCTATCCATTGTTTAAGAGTAGCCATTGGAGACTCTCCCTTTGCATTTGATACAGTAACATTAAAATTATATTCGCCGCTACAAGGTAATTGAACCGACTTACTTATAGATGTTCCTGGTTGTTCCGTACCATTAAATAGCTGTTTACCATTAGCTGTAACTACATAATCAACATTTCCATTCAGAGCATCTCCCTTAACAGTCTTATTAGGTAAAATAAAATTTATAACACCGTTAAGGCTTGTCCCACTAAATACAGCTGATAAATTAGAAACTACTGCAGGCGCATTAATATTGGCTGGAGTAGGAGCTATTATCATTCCATACATTGTTATTTCAGAATCGGCAATTTTAGTAGCTGCACCTGTAGCTAAATTTACAACGTAGAGCGCAGTATTATAATCTTTGTCTTGTGCATACCAATAGAAAGTATTATCTTTGGGATCAATCTCTCCAGTTTGTTGATAAGGACCACCATCTTCATCGGTGAGTATTAATCCTGTTGATCCAATACTAGTTTCAGATCCATCAGTAATAGATATTTTATAAAGGATTCCATCAGAAGCAATACCATAAAGTTTATTATCAGATGTTATACCCATAGCTACATATCGACGCGTGGTAGTTCCGAATGTTGTTCGTGTTCGTGTACGATAGTCTACAGTACCTAACTCATATTGTTTATTACTAGCAGAACTGTTATAAAATTCGCCATATACTGTACCATCTTTTGCTTGTGCTGTCTCTATGGCAGCAAGTGAAAAATCGTTATATTTCTGTCCGTTGCCTTTCCACGTGGATATATCGTAGGTATAAAGTGTTAGATCTCCGTTCGAAGGTCCATAGCGTTCAAAATCTACTGTGTACAACTTTCCATCGGCTATTTGTACACCATTTCGAGCAATACGCTGACTTTGGGATCCTAATTGAGTAAAACTAATCGTTCCAGCAGTGTTTTTAGGTTGGAAAGAGTAATAGCCCCACATTTCATTAATAGTAGCATTACCCCAGAGAATAACAGAAGAATCAATAGTTCTTAAGCCTCTATGAGGAGTTTTTAGTACAATAGATTCTTTAACGGGAGTAATGCTTGTTAGTTGCTCGGTTTGAGTTCGGTTTGGCTTCATCAATTTATGAGCTTTCTGAGCCATACTTGTTGGCGGTATAGATAAACTCAATACCAATAAAATGATGCTTGTAAATACTTTCTTCATATAATGTTTAAATAGTTGATTTGTTCTAACGTTAAATATAAAGTTTCTTCATAAAGCTTTTATAATAAAGCATATCCTAAAACCCTTTGGCGAGAGAACTGTTCAAAGATTTGTTTTAGAATATGCCTAAGTGTATATTTATTGTGGCTTAGCATATTATACCAGCCACAATATATATAATACTGATAGTAGAAAGTTTTATTTCTTCAACACTTTCTTTCCGTTTACAATATATACGCCAGCTGGTAAGTTCTCAAATTTAGCATTGATGCGAACACCTTGTAAATTGTAGATTGTTTGAGCCGCTGCATCTACAGTTTGTATGTTTATACCTGTTGGCTTCTTCCATGTTCCGTGTGGATAAATATTAGCTGTTGCACCTACTGCAAGAAGTTTATCTCTTGCATCTTTTGCATCAGCTTCCGTCATATTCTCCTTAATCATACAAGGGGCTGTTTCTATAAGTTTCTTTACTGCCATCATTCCCATACCCGTTATATCTTTTACGATAGCAATAACTGCAATATCTCTATCACCAACAGCTTCTAACACGAGGTCGTAAGTTACAGGAGCATCGTTTGATTGAATTGTTACCCAATCGGTTACAACCTTACCATCTGCACCAAAGAGAGACTGGAATTTATAGCCACTCTTATTGAGTTCTTTCCACACTGTTCCTTCGGGAGATACAATCTTACAGTCGGTAAATTCTGGAATAACATTCAATCTACCCATACTACCTTTGTATTCATCATTCGTGCTTCCGTTACCTTTTACACGAACATTACATTTATTAAACTTCCAACGACCACTGGCAATACCATTTACACCGCCACTGATTTCTAATGAGGTTCCATCTACAGTGATTGTATTATGATTAAGTATACCATAGCAATAGTCTTCGTTACCAGCTTGTGCACCAGTTACGGTAAGTTTACCTGTGCCTGCAAATGTAAGTTTATCGTAGTTTACAATACCACCACTCTTTTCTGAAGTTATAGTATTTTCACCAACTAATTTTATAGTTAGGTTCTTAATAGAATTCCAAAGTGCTACACCTGCAGCTTTTTCTGAAGCATTAGAAATTGTAGCATTCTCAAGAGTTAATACGTTACTTGTTGCATCATAAGTAACTTTACCTTTTACACCTTCAATAGCTGTAAGATCACCACAATTCTCCGAAGTTACTCGTTTTCCATTGAGCAAAAGATTGTAGTTCTCGGCCTGTAACTGCTGTGGCAGAACGAAAGATGTGACAAACAATGCAACTATTGCTGCATACATGTTCCTAAGTAAATTGTTTTTCATTGTTTTGAAATGCCTCTCCATGACCCCTTTAGTTAAAGAGAAACGCCTTACTGAGGCTGGGGCGTTGATTATTATTTATTGTTCGGCTATTCGACCACAAATATAGTTATTTTTTGCAATCTATGCAAAAACATTATATAAATATTGAATAAAATGTCCAAGAGACTTGTCAAAAGGTATATTTCTATACATATTGTATAGCTATTTTGGCATCTATATCACAAAAAACAAAGTGAATTTACTTTCAAACACTATCTAGAAAATAAAGTAATGTCCAACATTTATCTTGTTTTGTTTTATTTTTAAGCTGATATTCGGTAGAATGAGTAAATGGAGGCTCTGTAGAAAAGAAATGGAGATATTATAAACAGTATTTACAGTTTATTGGCAAAACAAATGGCTTATATGACAAACAAATAATCCATCTCAGATGCTTATAAAAATCTATTAGATGTTATTTTCTCATTTAATTAATACAAGTATTGTCTTAATATTTTAGCAAAATCTTTTCGTTCTATCTTTTTTTGTTATCTTTGCAAGTATGAACAAAGCGATATTTACATTATGTGCATTTCTCTTTTCTATCTTTACGCTACAGGCAACAGCAAAAGATTGGAATGCCAACAATATACCAATGGTGCATCTTCAAGATGCAAGACAATATGTCTGCGATCCTGAGGGTTTAATGTCTAATGCTATGCGCGATTCCACCAATTACTACATAGGGAAATTGGAAAAAGAAGCAAAAATACAAGTAGTATTTGTTGTTGTATCGCACGTTGAGAATAGTGATCCTTTCCGAGTTGCACAGGATATTGGAAATAAGTATGGTGTAGGCAACAAAAATACCGACAGAGGATTGGTAGTTGTAGTAGCCGTAGACGATAGAAAATACTTTATTGCGCCGGGTGAGGGATTAGAAGGAGACCTAACTGACGTTGAATGCGATGACATAGCAAGAGCTTGTATCGTTAAAAATATGAGAAAAGGAAATGTAGACGAGGCAATGCTGTCCACTGCGAAAGCTGTTTATAATAAGTTTAAAACAGGAAGTACAGGGCTCGACAAACAGGAAGAGCCAATAGAGACTGCTATTGCAATAGGCATTATTGGTGCTGTTGTTTTCTTTTGGGTTATATGGTCAATAAAAGGTAAAAACAATAATGGACGCGGTGGTAGAAATGGGGGCGGTGGTCCTTTCATATTCTGGGGTAATCCTGGACACTTAAACGATAGTTTCTTTGGTAGAGGTTTTTCTGGAGGAAGTTTCGGCGGAGGAAGCTTTGGTGGCGGCGGTGCTGGTGGTGGCTGGTAACATAAATGTATATGTGGACATATATATAAGGTATATATATAAGGTGGGAAATATAATATTTAAATAAAAAGATATGAAGAATAAAGCACTTTTAATTGTAATTGCAATTGTAGTTATAATAGGTTTATGGGCCTTTTCTGGCTACAACGGGATGGTAGACAAACAAGAAGCGGCAACAACTGCTCTTAGTAATGTAGAGGCACAATATCAACGTAGAGCCGATATGATGCCACAGCTGGTAAAAATTGTAAAAGCGTATGCAAAGCATGAAAAAGAAACTTTCGATGCAGTAACAAAGGCACGCAATGCTGCGACACAAATTCATCTTGATGCTGACAATTTGACACCTGAAAAGATGAAACAATTTGAAATGGCACAAAACCAGGTGGCACAGGCCTTCTCTCGATTAATAGCTGTAGCGGAAGCTTACCCAGAGTTGAAAGCAAGTGAGAATTTCAAAGCTCTGCAAATACAAGAAGAAGGGACTGAGAACCGTATAAACGAAGCACGAAAGAAATATAATGAGTCTGTGCAAGCATACAATCAGACAGTCAGACACTTCCCTAACTCGTTGTTAGCTGGCATGTTTGGTTTCGAAAAGATGACAAAGTTTGCAGCAGCAGAAGGTGCAGAGAAAGCACCAGACTTGGACATTTAAGACTTAAGAGCTAAGCTACGATAGGCTTAGCTCTTTTTTTATTTACGATAGATGCTATACATTGAACGAATGTAAAAAACACTAATAATCTAATAAATATTGGTTAAGCTGCTTTTTCTAATTGTTAAATACGAATAAAGAAAACTGACAGATTAGCACATTTCCATATTTTGGGCTTATATTTGCATTCGCTTTCACGACTATTAGTGCCGAAAGCGTAGGTAAAACTAACTAATAGTGTAATGAATGCGAGCTTTCTAACTGATAAATGTGAATGATTCGTTTAGATTGTAACAACAATAATATTAATATTTATAAGATAAGAGAAATATGAAGAAGATTGAAAAAATTTGTGTTAGTGCGGCTTGCGTGCTTGCACTGACTTTCTCAACAGGGGCTTTCATCAAAGTGTATGCTGCAGAAACACCTGTAAGTACTCCAGGACAACCTGTAGACCTGACTTATGCTGCTGAAAAGGCATTGCCTGCTGTTGTACACATTAAGAATGCACAGAACTCAAAAACACAAACCGTAGAAGTACCTGACGACCCATTCGGTGGATTCTTCGACTTCTTTGGATTCGGTAATCCTGGTGGCGGTTCACGTCAGCAGCAAATACAAACACCAAAACGAAGCATAACGGGTAGTGGTGTTATTATATCGCCCGATGGTTATATCGTAACAAATAATCACGTTGTAGAAGGCGCCGATGAGCTAACAGTTACTCTGAACGACAACCGTGAATTCTCTGCTCGCGTAGTAGGAACAGACAAGAGTACTGACCTTGCTTTGATTAAGGTGAATGCAAAGAACCTTCCTACTTTGCCTATTGGTAACTCCGACAATCTGAAAGTGGGTGAATGGGTTATTGCCGTAGGTAACCCTTACAACCTTAACAGCACTGTTACGGCTGGTATTGTTAGTGCAAAGGCTCGCGGACTTGGCGCAACACAAGGCGTTGAAAGTTTTATTCAGACAGATGCTGCTATTAACCAAGGTAATTCTGGTGGCGCATTGGTTAATGTTCAAGGCGAATTGGTGGGTATTAATGCAATGCTTTATTCGCAGACAGGTGCCTACAGTGGTTATGGCTTTGCTATTCCAACAGCCATTATGAATAAAGTGGTAGAAGACATTAAGAAGTATGGTAGCGTGCAACGTGTAATGTTAGGTATTCAAGGTGGCGACGTTATTAATTATATTAATGCACAGAAAGAAGAAGGAAAGAACGTAGATCTTGGTACAAATGAAGGCGTTTATGTAGATAAGGTAAACGAAGATGGTAACGGTGCAGAGATTGGATTGCAGAGCAAAGATGTTATTACTAAGTTCGATGGTAAGAAAGTAACGAAGATGGCTGAACTGCAGCAACTTCTCAACAGCAAACGTCCTGGCGACAAGGCTACAATAACATTCTTGCGCAATAAAAAAGAGATAACAAAGGCTGTTACTCTAAAGAATGCACAAGGCACTACAAAACCTATAGAACAAGCTGATATTGATGTGCTTGGTGGACAGTTCCGCCCTGTTACTGAGGCTACGCAGAAACAATTGAACATTAAATATGGTCTTGAAGTATTGAAAGTGAATAATGGTGCTTTGCGTAATGCAGGTATCAACCGTGGCTTTATTATTCAGAAGATAAACGACCAGACTGTCAATTCAATCGATGCATTGCAGAAGATTGTTAAGTCTGCCTCTACCAGCAGCGATCCTGTACTCTACATTCAGGGTATTTATCCTACAGGAAAGAAAGCATACTTTGCAGTGCCATTGTCTGAGTAATATTATTCTGACCGAAGAAAACAGAACTGTTGTTCTGAAATGCTATAATAAATAAAAAAGTCTTGCTATTCTTATATGGAACAGCAAGACTTTTTTGTTGTTTCCATTACAATACGAATACCTTAGTTCAGCTCAATAGAAAAGAAGGCTATTGTGAAGAGTTACACTCCTATACTATGAATTTTTAAGCAATATATTACTATTCAACAAATTATAGTAATATACAAATTAATACTGTACAGAATAAAGAATGTCATAATTATCATCTAAAAAAACATCTTTTAGGCACTATAATACAGAATCATAAAGGTCGTAGTTTTTTGTGATATCTAATTCGCAACTGATAGATATCTGAAACGAACGTGACAGATATCTGAGACGAACATTACAGATATCTGAGACGAACATTACAGATATCTGAAACAAAAGCAACAAATACCAGCTTTATTTTATTTCATTTGTGAGATACTTCAGAAACTGTTTATAATTTTCGCATCTATTTCCTACAGAACCTTTCGCTCCGCTTTCTTGTAACGAATAATAGTCTGTATACGCCTCATCAGAAAAAACTTAAAATTATATTCTTACTATAGAGCAGACATATTTTTATAAACAATAGAATCTGTTCTACCTTTACTGCTAATATAGATTCAATAAAAACATAAGGTTGTATCTCTTTATACAGTCATTAAAGTTAATCCATCTTTTCAAGTTCTAAATAACAAAATAAGACAAGACAATTATTTGGGTTAAAAAAAAGTAATAAAATACTTGTTTACAAATAAAATGTGTAACTTTGGACGATAGTACAAGTATAATGTGTTTACAACACAAAATAAAGCTTCTAACAACTAAATATAGACAAAAAGCGATAAGAGTATGGGATACCTTAAATTTGAAAAGGCCTCGATGACGAACCTACAAGATTCGCTACCAAGAGAGCTATTACGCACCAATAGGTCGGGAGCATATTCGTGCTCGACCATTGTAGATTGTAACACCCGAAAATATCATGGACTATTAGTGGTACCAGTGCCAGAACTCGACAAAGAAAACCATGTGTTGTTGAGTTCGCTCGACGCAACGGTAATACAACATGGCGCAGCTTTTAACTTAGGACTGCATAAATACCATGGTGGAAACTTCAGTCCGAATGGGCATAAATATATTCGTGAGTTCGATTGCGATAGAGTTCCTACAACTATATATAGAGTAGGTAACGCCGTGTTAAAAAAAGAAGTGGTGTTCCAACACTATGAAGACCGCATACTTGTGCGTTACACTTTGCTAGATGGGCAAGGAACAACCCTATTACAGTTTCGCCCATTCCTTGCATTTAGAAGCGTGCGAGAATTTACACACGAGAATGCTGCAATAAACCGTGAGTATCATAATGTTGAAAACGGAATAGCAACTTGTCTCTACAACGGATATCCCCATTTGTATATGCAATTCTCTAAAGACAACGAATTTCATTACGAACCTTATTGGTACAGAGGTTTAGAATATCCAAAAGAAGAGGTTCGTGGCTATCATTCAGATGAAGATTTGTATGTTCCTGGCTATTTCGAGATGAAGATACGAAAAGGAGAAAGCATTGTTTTTTCAGGATCAACATCAGAAATTAAATCATCAACCCTTAAGCGACTCTTCGATAAAGAAGTAGAGGCACGCCAGCCACGCGATAACTTCTTTCATTGTTTAGTAAATGCAGCTCACCAGTTTCATAACCGAAAAGAAAACGATGACCGCTATATACTTGCAGGTTATCCGTGGTTTAAGTGCAGAGCTCGCGACCAGTTTATAGCATTACCAGGACTAACACTCAGCATAGAAGAACAAGACTATTTCGAGTTGGTTATGAAAACTGCGGAACGAGGTTTGCGCGAGTTTATGAATAACGAACCGCTAACAGTAGATATAGAAGGTATAGAACAACCTGATGTACCTCTATGGGGCATTTGGGCTATTCAGCAGTATGCTAAAGAAGCAGGAAAGGACAATTGCATAAAACTCTATGCAGATTTGTTGTACAACTTAATGAACTATATAGAAAGCGGACAACACCCCAATCTATCTTTGGAAACAAATGGACTGCTGTTTACAGATGGTAAAAACAAACCAATAACATGGATGGACGGTACAATAGACGATAAACCAGTAAATCCGCGCTCAGGCTATATTGTAGAGTTTAATGCACTCTGGTATAACGCACTGAAGTTTGTAGCATGGCTATTTAGCGAAACACCAAAAGCAGAATATGCAGCACATTTAGAAGCAATAGCAACCACTTGCAAAGATTCATTTGTAAACACATTCTTAAACAACTATGGCTATCTATACGATTATGTAGATGGCAATATGATTGATTGGAGTGTTCGTCCAAATATGATAATGGCTGCAGCACTCGATTACTCACCATTAGATCAAGTTCAAAAACGAAACGTAATAGACATTTGTACACGCGAACTACTCACACCGAAAGGGTTACGTTCGCTCTCACCAAAAAGCGGAGGATACACACCTATCTGTGTAGGCGACAGAGAATATCGCACGCGTGTGTACCACCAAGGAACTGCATGGCCTTGGCTGGGGTGCTTCTATCTTGAGGCTTGTTTAAAACTATACAAACGCACCCGGTTGAGTTTCGTTGAACGACAACTAATAGGATACGAAGACGAGGTAGTGAACCACTGCTTAGGCACTATTCCTGAATTCTTCGATGGTAACCCACCATTCAATGGTCGTGGTGCTATATCGTTTGCAATGAATGTTGGTGGAGTGTTACGCACATTAGCACTGCTCGAAAAGTATAAATATTAAAGTTAGGAGGATACAATATGAAAGTATTAATGTTCGGTTGGGAATACCCACCACATGTGTATGGCGGACTAGCCACTGCTAATTTTGGTATTTCGGAAGGCTTACACGTACAAGGCGACATAGAAACTACACTATGCTTGCCACGTCCATTTGGCGACGAAGATAAAACTTTTGCCAATATTGTTGCTATGAACTGTGTGCCTATTGTGTATCGCGATATAGACGATGGTTATTTGCGACAACGTTTAGGCAACATTATGGATACAGACTTATATTACAAATTGCGCAATAACATATATGCCGACTTCAACAATATGAATGTAAACGACATAGGCGCAATGGAGTTTACTGGCGGTTATCCTGGTAATTTGACCGAAGAGATAAACAACTATTCTATAATTGCTGGTGTGGTGGCTCGCACGTTAGACTACGATATTATTCATGCGCACGACTGGCTAACTTTCCCTGCTGGTATTCATGCAAAGAAAGTATCGGGTAAACCTCTGTGCATTCATATCCATGCAACAGACTTTGATAGGTCGGGCGGAAAGGTTAATCCTACTGTTTATGCCATAGAGAAAGATGGAATGGACAATGCTGACTGCATTATGTGTGTTTCGGAACTTACTCGACAGATTGTTATTAAACACTATTATCAAAATCCTGACAAAGTGTTTACGGTGCACAATGCGGTATATCCATTGCGTCAAGATATATTGGATATGCCTCGACCATCGCACAAAGGTAAAGAAAAGGTAGTTACTTTCCTTGGGCGCATCACTATGCAAAAAGGACCAGAATATTTTATTGAAGCTGCCAATATGGTATTGCAACGTACACGAAATGTACGTTTCTGTATGGCTGGCTCGGGCGATATGATGGACCAAATGATTATGTTGGCTGCCGAACGTGGTATTGCCGACCGTTTCCACTTCCCTGGTTTCATGAAAGGCGATCAGGTGTACGAATGCCTGAAAGATTCCGATGTATATGTTATGCCTTCTGTAAGCGAACCTTTTGGCATTTCGCCATTAGAGGCAATGCAATGTGGTACACCCACCATTATATCTAAACAGAGTGGCTGTGCCGAAATACTACATAACTGCATAAAGTTAGATTACTGGGATATAGAGGCTATGGCAGATGCTATCTATTCTATTTGCCACAACGAAAGCTTGTTTAACTACTTGGCAGAAGAAGGCATACGCGAAGTGAATAACATTACGTGGGAGAAGGTGGGAGCATGGATACGCGAACTTTATCTCCGCACATTAGGCTGGAACAGTTAAACATAAACGCAACACAGCATTACTTAAATTAAACAACATTTAAAACAACAGACAATGAAAACAATTTGCTTATACTTCGAGATACATCAAATTATACATTTGCGCCGCTATCGATTCTTCGATATTGGAACAGACCATTACTATTACGACGATTTTGAAAACGAACGTAGCATTACCGATATTGTAAAGCGAAGCTATATACCTGCTCTCGACACATTGCTGCAGATGATTAAAGATAGCAACGGATACTTTAAGGTGGCACTATGCCTTTCGGGCGTTGGAATAGAAAGCCTAGAACAATATGCGCCTGAAGTAATAGAAAAAATACAGGAACTTGCCAAAACCGGCTGTGTAGAATTTCTTGCCGAACCCTATTCACACGGATTAGCATCGCTGGGAAATGAAGATAGCTTTAAAGCCGAAGTAAAGAGACAGAGCAAAAAGATAAAAGAATACTTTGGATATACACCGAAAGTGTTGCGCAACTCTTCCCTAATATATAGTGATGAGATTGGTAGAATGGCTGCAGATATGAAATTTAAGGGAATGATTACCGAAGGTGCTAAACATGCGTTGGGGTGGCGAAGTCCACACTATCTTTACGAATGCGCACTGGCTCCACAACTAAAACTAATTCTGCGCGATGTAACACTCAGCGACGATATTTCGCTCCGTTTCAACAATTCGGAATGGCAGGGATATCCACTATTTGCCGACAATTTTATAAACCAAATTGCCGACCAACCAGCTGAAGAACAAATTTATGGCTTGTTTATGAACCTTACAGCTTTAGGCATAGAACAGCCTTTGTATAGCAACATATTAGAGTTCTTTAAAGCCCTGCCCGAATGCGCTCGGCAACGTGGCATCACCTTCTCTACTCCTACAGAGATATGCGACCGTGTTAAAAGCGTAGACAAGTTTGATGTTCCCTATCCATTGAGCTGGCGAGACGAAGAGCGAGACATAAGCACATGGCTCGGAAATCCAATGCAACGCGAAGCGTTCAACAAACTATACAGCATTGCTGACAGAGTACGCATTGCCAACGACCCTCGCATTAATCAAGATTGGGACTATCTGCAAGCAAGCGATAACTTCAGTGCAATGAGCACCAAACCTGTTCCAGTGGGCGTGGATCGTGGTATTTATAGCACACCATTCGATGCTTTTACTAACTATATGAACATTTTGGGCGACTTTATGAGCCGTGTAAATGCACTCTATCCAGCAGATATCGACAACGAAGAACTAAATGCTCTGCTAACAACAATACACAACCAGGAATCTGAATTGGAAACAAAAGACAAAGAAATTGTATTGCTGAAAGCAAAAGCAGAGAAGTTGGCAAACGAAAACGACAAACTGCGTGCTAAGTTAGACCAAACTACAGACAGCACGAAAACAACAAAGCCAAAGAAAAAGACTGCAACCACAAAGGCAAAATCAACAACCACAAAGAAGACTGCACCCAAGAAGGCGTAACACACCTCTTACAAAATATATGTAACAATACAAACGGAGAGTATATCCAACAAGCGATATACTCTCTTTTTTATGCGCCTACAGCATTCGGCGCATATTGTAAATCTGCCCGTAACCACTATATAAAGCCATTGTCGGCTACAATCGTAGAGCCTGCACACCTTACACCCACTCACAGCAAACTTGTGTGTTTATCCACTAACACCAGTCACTTCCCAACAAAACACTATAGATATTCTGCCAAAAGCTTATAAGCTATCCACAAAAAACTTATAAGCTATCCACAAAAAGCTTATAAGCTATTCATAAAAAGCTTATAAGCTATCAACAAAAAGCTTATAAGCTATCAATAAAAAGCTTATAAGCTATTCAATAAAAGCTTATAAGCTATTCAATAGAAACTTATAAGTTAATCAATAAAAACTTATAAGCTTCTACTAAAAAACTTATGAATAATTGGGAAGAAATGAATAGTGATACAAAAAAAAGTCTATTGCTTCGGTTGAAGAATAGACTATACTTACATCAGCAACAGATGCTGAATGGAAGAGTAATTAAGCCGTTAAGCCTTTGTTTACTATAATGCTTTTGTGGAGTTGTTATGCAGGAATCAAGAAGTTTATTACTTCCTTTTCCACAGTTACTTTGAAAGGTCCAGCAGGTGTTTTCGGCATCAATCTGCCATCAATACCAACAAGTGTGCGCGGTTCAACATGCATCGTAACCTCTTGTGTGCGATAGGGGTGCACACTTTTATAATTTAAGAACCGCCCTCGTAAGAAGAGATAAATACCTTCAAAAAGCTGAGTAACCTCTGAATGATATACCACCGACACATCTAACAAGCCATTATACGGCACCGCATTAGGCGTTTGTCCATAGCCGAGAGCATTGCCAATACAAACAGTAGTAACCTTACGTTTTATCTCATCGGTATTAATCTTAAGATGCATATAGAAGTCCATACGCTGGAAAAACAATAGAATGAACGAAAAGATGAACGAAAGGCTACGCGAACCAAACAAATTACGAGTGCGACGACGTAGATTCATAATGGTAGCAATAAGTCCAATGTTAATGCAATTCAGGAAATGGCGATGACAACTGTCGCCTTCTCTATTCTTATAGCGAATACAGCCAAGGTCAATCTTACGCACCCTACGAGCCTTCAGCCACTCTATGGTTTGTTCAATATTGTCTTCATCGAAGCCCCAAAAATGGGCAAAATCGTTCATAACACCATTAGGAATTACCCCCAACACAATACTTTCGCGCACCTCCCTCTTTTCTTGCATTAGGCAATTCACAGTATCGTTAAGTGCCGAGTCGCCACCAAAAATAACAATGGTGCGATATCCATTTCCTATCATCATACGAACTAGACGATCAACCCCAGCCGAACTTTCACTCTGAACCATATCAAAGTCAATATTATGTGCCTTTAAACAGGCCTCAACACGTTCCCAACGCTTTTGTGGACTACTCAAAACTCCACCTTTTGGACAATAAAGTATGCCCCATCTCTTCTCGTCTACCATATTATATAAATTCCTTTCTGCTTTCTAAACTTCTTTTAAAAGAGCCTGCACATACGCTATTTTTTCATTCAAAGGTGTTGCAGCATCAATCCAATGAATATTGAAACCACGCCGTTCCATTCCTCTGAACCATGTCATTTGTCGTTTAGCAAACTGATGTATAGCAATCTCCAAGTTGCGATACATCTCATCGTAACTTAATTTGCCAATAATATATTGTGTAACAAACTTGTATTCCAAACCATAATAGATAAGGTCATCGGCAGAAATACCCGAATTGAGTAACGCCCGCACCTCGTCTACCATACCTCCATCTAATCGTGCTTTCAAGCGTTTACTTATTTTGCGCCGACGCTCATCGCGACTAATATCTACCCCTATAATAATAGAATCTACAGCAGGCATTAAACGGTCAGGAGTTGGATGCTCAAGCTCAAAAGTCTCTATCTCAATGGCACGAATAGCACGATTATTAGTATCAACATCAGTACGATTGTGCATTGCCGAATGGTTTCTTTTCTTTAAATCAACAAGTATATTGGTAAGTTCATCGAGCGACTTTCCAACTAACGAAGCACGCAAAGCATCGTTCTGAGGCACAGGAGAAAGAGCATAACCCTTTAGCACAGCTTCTACATAAAGTCCAGTTCCACCACACAGAATAACAGGTTTGCCACGTGCAATAATATCTGTATAAGAAGCCAGAAAGTCTTGCTGATACTGAAAGAGATTATATTTTGTTCCAGGTTCCGCAATATCAATCAAATGAAAAGGTATTTCTATACCGTCCACCTTGTAATCTGCAAGGTCTTTCCCCGTACCAATATCCATACGCCTATATACTTGGCGACTATCGGCACTAATAATCTCAGCTCCCATTGAGGCAGCTAACGCAGTAGCAAAAGTTGTCTTTCCACTTGCCGTTGGACCTATTATCGTAAGCATCTTGTTCATTTACCGCACAAAAATAATAAAAAAAAGCCATTCGGCAAGACCCGAATGGCATTTTAATATTGTTTTCTTACGAAATCAGAGACTTAGCCATTAACTTTCGCCATGTGCTTAATCAACTCGATAACTTTGTGTGAGTAACCAATTTCGTTATCGTACCAAGATACAACCTTAACGAAAGTATCAGTCAAAGCAATACCAGCCTTTGCATCGAAAATAGATGTACGTGGGTCGCCAAGGAAGTCAGAAGAAACAACAGCATCTTCTGTGTAACCAAGAATACCCTTCAATTCGCCTTCAGAAGCTTCTTTCATAGCAGCACAAATTTCTTCGTACTTAGCAGGTTTAGCCAAGTTTACAGTGAGGTCTACTACAGAAACGTCCAATGTAGGAACACGCATTGACATACCAGTAAGTTTACCGTTGAGTTCAGGAATTACCTTACCCACAGCTTTTGCTGCACCTGTTGAAGAAGGAATGATGTTGCCAGAAGCAGCACGACCACCACGCCAGTCCTTCATAGAAGGTCCATCTACAGTCTTCTGTGTAGCTGTTGTAGAGTGAACAGTAGTCATCAAACCATCTTTGATACCAAACTTATCGTTCAAAACCTTAGCGATAGGAGCCAAGCAGTTTGTTGTACAAGATGCATTAGAAACAAACTGAGTACCCTTTACATACTTATCGTGGTTAACACCGCAAACAAACATTGGAGTGTCGTCCTTAGAAGGAGCTGACATTACAACGTACTTAGCACCAGCTTGTATATGAGCTTGAGACTTCTCTTTTGTTAAGAAGAGACCAGTAGACTCAACTACGTACTCTGCACCAATTTCGTCCCACTTCAAATCAGCAGGGTTGCGCTCTGCAGTTACACGGATAACGTTACCGTTTACTATAAGCTGAGACTTCTCAACATCAGCTTCGATAGTACCATTGAATATACCGTGCATTGTGTCATACTTCAACATATAAGCAAGATAATCCACTGGGCAGAGGTCGTTAATACCAACTACAACTACTTCTTTAGCGTTTGCCTCTTCAAGACTTGCGCGGAATACGAAACGACCGATACGGCCAAATCCGTTAATACCAATTTTAATCATTTGTCTTTATTTAAAGTGAATACTAAACTATAATACCTAAAAATAATTATTACCTAAAGTCTAATCTAGCGAAAAGTAACTTTTTACCTCTCGTATGCTGCAAAGTTACAAAAAAGTTCTTATATTTGCAACCGAAAAGAGTATTAAACATTATTAAATAAAAAAGTGTTTGCAGGATAACTTGACTTATATTAACAAAATAAGATTATTGCTTTTTCTTGCGGCATTACTAAAAAAATTAATTTATGAGTATCCTTAAAGAATTTAAAGAATTTGCTATGCGTGGTAACGTAATGGACATGGCAGTTGGTGTTATCATTGGTGGCGCATTTGGGAAAATTGTATCTTCATTGGTAGACGATGTTATTATGCCAGTTATCGGTGTATTAACAGGAGGAGTAGACTTCAGTAAATTGAGTCTAATGGTTGGAGATGCAGAAGTTAAATATGGTATGTTCATTCAGAATATTATAGACTTCCTTATTATTGCAATCTGTATTTTCTCAATGATAAAGGTAATGAATAGTATTTCTGCAAAGAAGAAAGAAGAACCAGCAGCCCCTGCAGAACCTTCGAATGAAGAAAAATTACTAAGTGAAATTCGCGACTTATTAAAGAAGAAACAATAAGAAGAAGGCTTCAAAAGTTACTTATAGGTTGTTTATAATAACTTATATGGACTTCTGGAAGAAACAAATAGAAAGAACAAAGGCGCATCGTTTATGGTGCGCCTTTAGTATTTATATACTATTTAGTTAAACATTTTCCTTGAGATATTAGTATCTTACTATAACTTATTCCCACTCTATGGTTGCAGGTGGTTTAGAAGAGATGTCGTAACAAACACGGTTTACTCCTTTCACCTTATTAATTATCTCGTTCGAAACTTTTGCCATAAAATCGTAAGGAAGTTGCGCCCAGTCCGCAGACATAGCATCGGTACTGGTCACGGCACGCAAAGCTACAGGATGTTCGTAGGTGCGTTCATCGCCCATAACGCCAACACTACGAATTGTAGACAATAGAACGGTGCCTGCTTGCCATACTTTATCGTAGAGAACTTCGCCGTCTTCACAAATGTAATTGTGCATATTCTCGATGTAAATGTCATCAGCATCTTGCAGAATACGTACTTTCTCTCGAGTAATATCTCCAAGAATACGTACAGCCAAACCTGGTCCTGGAAATGGATGGCGCTTTATTAAACGCTCTGGCATACCTAACTCGTAGCCCACACGGCGCACTTCGTCTTTAAAAAGCCACTGTAGAGGTTCGCAAAGTTTCAAATTCATCTCCTTAGGAAGCCCTCCTACATTGTGATGGCTCTTAATAACCATACCCGTAATGCTTAAACTTTCAATACGATCGGGATAAATTGTACCTTGTGCCAACCACTTCGCATCGGTTATTTTTTTAGCTTCGGCATTGAATACTTCTACAAAATCGCGACCGATAATCTTGCGCTTTTGTTCAGGATCAGTAACCCCAGCTAAATCGCTAAAGAATTTTTCTGATGCATCAACACCAATAACGTTTAATCCTAAGCCTTCATAAGCTTCCATTACTTTTGCAAACTCATTCTTACGAAGCATACCATGATCTACAAAAATACAGGTAAGATTTTTTCCTATGGCTTGATTGAGCAAGGTTGCACATACCGATGAATCAACACCTCCAGACAGTCCGAGTATCACACGGTCGTTTCCCAACTGTTCTTTTAATTCTTTTACGGTTGTTTCCACATACGAAGCGGGGCTCCATTCTTGCTTACTACCACAAATATCTACCACAAAATTCTTTAAAAGAAGAGTTCCTTGTGCTGTATGGAATACCTCTGGATGGAACTGAACTGCCCACAGAGGTTGCGTTGTCGAAGCATAAGCAGCAAATTTTACATCGCTCGTAGAAGCTATAATTTTGCAGTTTGAAGGAATGGCTGTAATGGTATCACCATGACTCATCCATACTTGAGAGTTACTATCGAAACCGCGAAACAGTGGATTTTCTGTGTCTACACTAGTTAAATTAGCACGTCCATACTCACGTGTACCCGTTTGTTCTACTTTACCTCCGTTTTTATGCGAAATGTATTGCGCACCGTAGCAAATGCCAAGTACAGGGACTTTCCCTACAAACTGGTTTAAATCTACTTGAAATGCTTCGGGATCATGAACCGAATAGGGAGAACCAGAGAGTATAACGCCAATCACCGATGGATCGTTTTTGGGAAACTTGTTGTATGGAAGTATCTCACAAAATGTGTCTAATTCACGCAATCGTCTACCAATTAGCTGCGTTGTTTGTGAGCCGAAATCCAAAATGATGATCTTTTGCATATATTATTTATTGTTATTTCTTCTATTTTATTATAGTTGTTCTGTTTAATATCCTAATTGTTTTACGAAAGCATCAGCCTCTGCAAGTGTATCCAATTTACCAACATCCATAAGTTTAAGGTTGTTTTTCACCTTTCCAACGAAGTGTAAATCCTTTGCATACTGCAGATAAAAGTCCATTATGGGGAATTTCGCAGAACATTCGTCCATCGCTTCAAATACTTTGTTGCCTATAACATGTATTCCTGAGAATGCAAAAAGTGTATACCCATACTGTTCGTTGGTAACGTTGTTATTGTCGTAAGGTTGCGTAAAGGTGAGTTCATGCAAGGTTTCGTATGGCGATTTCACTTCGCCTGTATCTACATTTGTCCATCCTACTAAACGCATATCCTTATTAAAAATAAGATAACGTTTCGTTTTTCTTAAACTTACAAGTAGAACTGCATCAACCTTTTGCTCTATTTCTGCTTCACAAGCGTAATTGTATAACGCACGTAAGTCTACATTGCTAAGTATATCTACGTTATGAATGAGTACAGGTTCGCTAGTGTTGAAAAATGGTGCTGCATTTTTTATTCCACCACCTGTATCAAGCAACATTTCTGTTTCATCAGAAACACGAATATCTACACCGAAATCGTTCTGCTGTAAATATTCAATGATTTGATTGGCAAAGTGGTGTACGTTCACCACGATACGCTTACTACCTGCTGCTACCAGATTTTTAAGAACATATTCTATAAGCGGTTTGCCTCCAACTCTTACCAATGCTTTGGGTATTCTGTCGGTAAGAGGTTTCAGACGCGTGCCAAGTCCGGCGGCAAATATCATTGATTGCATTGTATTCTGCTTTTAATGCGTGCAAATTTACTAATTAAATCTCAGACAGCAAAGAAATAAACTTATAACCTTAATTATATATGTTAAGTGCCAAAGCAAGGAGAATAACCTGCTTAATTTGTTTTATCTTCTCGCTAAAGTTTGTTTTATGCCCTGTTCGCGATGTATAATATGCACTTCTATACCATACTTTTTGTTTAAATGTTCTGCCAAATGTTGAGCACAATATACGGAACGGTGTTGTCCTCCCGTGCACCCGAACGAAAACATAAGGTTTGTGAAACCACGCTGCATATAGCGTTCTACATGGTGATCGGCGAGTTCGTAGACTGGACGAAGAAATTCTACGATTTCACCATCGTCTTCTAAGAAACGAATAACAGCCTCATCAAGTCCCGTTATCTTCTTATAAGGTTCGTAACGACCAGGGTTGTGAGTGCTACGACAATCGAACACATAACCGCCACCATTACCAGAAGTGTCTTCAGGAATGCCTTTCTTAAAAGAAAAGCTAAATACCCGCACCACCAATGGACCTTTTCCATCGTATTTGGAGAACGTGGCGGGACCGTCTAATGGGTTTGCTGTGTACACATCTTGCTCGGCGATTTTATAACCATCGGTTCTATTCTTTGTAGTTTGGACCGTCTTCTTAAATTGTGGCAATTGTGTTAGTTCCCGCAGCAATGTAAACAGATATGGATAAGGAAACATTTTCTCACCCAAATCTAATACGTCGCTGAGGTTTTGAATGGCTGGTGGAATGGATTCTATGAAGTGTTGTTTTCGCTCAAAGTAGCCACGAAAACCATACGCACCCAACACTTGCAACAAACGGAATAGTACAAAGAGAGAAAGACGATTAACAAAATGGCGTTTTGATGGTACTTCAGTAAAATGTTTCAGACTGTTATAATAGTCGAAAACCAATTCGCGACGTAACTTAAACGGATATTTTGCACTTGCTTGCCATAAAAATGAGGCAAGGTCATAATAGTATGGACCTTTACGACCGCCTTGAAAATCAATAAAGTGAGGATTTCCTTTACTATCGAGCATTACATTGCGTGCTTGGAAATCGCGATATTGAAAGGCTTCTATCTTCTCCGATGTAAGGTCTTTTGCAAACATTCGGAAGTTGGCTTGTAGCTTTAGTTCATGGAAATCTATTTCGGTTGCTTTCAGAAAGCAGTATTTAAAGTAGTTCAAATCGAAGAGAACGCTCTCTTCGTTAAACTCTGCTTGGGGGTAACAATAGCTATAATCTAACCCACGTGCCCCACGAAGCTGAAAGTTAGGTAGTTCTTTTATGGTTTTGCGCAACAATTCTTGTTCGGCTAGATTGTATCGTCCGCCTGCCTCTCTCCCACCTCGAATAGCATCGAAAAGAGATATTACACCCAGATCGGTCTGTAAATAGCACATTTCATCAACAGAAACAGCAAGCACATGGGGCACAGGCAACTGTCGTTTAGCAAAGTGTTTGGCAAGATAAATAAAGGCATGGTTCTCATCGCGACTCGTACCGATAACACCAATTACCGTTTTTCCTTCGCTATCAGTAAGGCGATAGTATGCTCGATTACTGCCTGCACCTGCCAATTTTTCTACATTTGCAGGAGCGCTACCTGCCCATTTTCTGTATAGTTCTACGAGTTTCTCCATTACTCTGTTAATATTTATCTTTTAATTTGTGCCTTCTTCTTCGTTTTCTTTCTCTTCTTTTGTATCTCGTTCTATTTCTTTTAAAATTTCTTCTGCTTGTTTTTGACCTTGTTTTTTCAGTTCATATTCGCGTAAGAAACCGTCTATAAGTAACAAGATAACCATTATGCCAGAAGTTATCAAGATACTTTTTGTTATTATGTAAAGCCCCCCTATGATTCCAAAGAAGACTATAAACATTTTCCAATTAAGCTTTATCTTCATGCTACAAAGTTACTCAAAAGTTTTTAGATAACGAGAAATGAGGTCAGAATTATTAGCATTTGCTAAGGTTGAAATTTTATAGCACACCCCTATAAACCCAACCAGGACATAAAAAAAGAAGGAGAAATAGAAGCAGAAATGTAGCTCCACTTAACAGTTTGGCTATCAATGCAATACAAAAGACATAGTTTTTATATTGTAAAAACCACCATTTTACACGCTAAAAACCATTGTTTTGCAACGTAAATACCATACTTTTGCGTTGCAAAAGTGTTGTTGCATAATTATAATTCCATTTGTATAAGAATTTAAACAGGATATGAATATAGAGAATTCCTATATCTTTTATAACGATATCGTAACAATACAGCGTATCATTATTCGCCATTTAAAATAGACAAAGACACTTGTTTGCCGTTTCAAATAAATAGGAAAGAAAGTTCTTAGAGTTTGTTAAACTCTGCCAAAGTTGCAGAATTTTAAAAATAAATAGGTAAATTTGTCAGCAGAATGAATAATATTGAACTTCAACGCATAAAGCAACGTTACAACGTTGTGGGCAATTGCGATGCACTAAACAGAGCTTTGGATATAGCATTGCAGGTTGCACCCACCGACTTGTCTGTACTTATAGTAGGCGAAAGCGGAGTGGGTAAAGAGATAATTCCTCGTATCATTCACGATAATTCGCCACGAAGACGAGAGAAATATTTTGCAATTAATTGTGGATCAATACCAGAAGGAACTATTGATAGCGAACTTTTCGGACACGAAAAAGGTTCGTTTACAGGAGCTATTGGCGAAAGCGATGGATATTTTGGTATAGCAAACAAAGGAACTATCTTCCTCGATGAGGTAGGCGAACTCCCCTTAGCCACCCAAGCAAAACTGTTACGCGTATTAGAAACTGGCGAATATATAAGAGTGGGAGGTCAAGATATACGTAAAACTGATGTACGTATAGTGGCAGCAACCAATGTAAATATGCGTAAAGCTGTTAGTGAAGGAAAATTTAGAGAGGATTTATTCTACCGATTAAACACAATTCCTATCCAGATGCCTCCACTCCGCGACCGTGGTGAAGATATTCTTTTGCTGTTCCGACTCTTTGCTATGCAAATGGCAGAAAAATACCATCTTCCAAAAATAACATTGTCTGAAGATGCAAAGAAGATACTATTGCACTATAAATGGCCGGGAAATGTACGACAATTGAAGAATATTACCGAACAGATGTCGGTGCTAAGTGAGCAACGTGAAATAACTGCAGAGATGCTAACCAACTTTATTCCACGCGATTCAGACACTACACAATTAGCAATTATAGGCAAAGATGGAGAGCATAACTACGAAAGTGAACGCGATATACTATATCAAATATTGTATGAATTACGTGGTAACGTAAGCGATTTGCGACGTGATTTAAACAATGTTAGAAAACAGTTAGAAGAAACACGTGCATTAAACGGAGCACAAGGGTTTGAACCTTTGCCCGAAGAACATCATAACACAATGCCTATCCCTCGCAAACATACATTATCAGAAACGTCTCCTTCAAATGGTTTAGTAGAATTTGCAGATGCAGAAGAAATATCAGAACCCGAGATATTAAATCTGAGTGATGTGGGCAGACAAATGGTAGAGAAAGCTCTGGAACGCAATAATGGTAATAGGAAAAAGGCTGCACAAGAATTAGGAATAAGCGATAGAACACTCTATAGACGAATAAAACAATATGGTTTGGATAGTAAATAAGTTAAGAAAAATACACCTTATATATATAATAGTAGCATTGATGGGACTCACAGCTTGTTCTGTGAGCTATAAATTTAATGGAGCAAGCATCAATTATACTAAGGTGCATACTATCCAAATAGCCGATTTCCCTATTCGTTCAGCTTATGTTTGGGGACCAATGGGACCAATGTTCAATAATAAACTGAAAGATATGTATGCCAATCATACTCGTTTGGAACAAGTGAAACGTAATGGCGATTTAAAGATAGAAGGCGAAATAACACAATATCAACAACGCAATAAAAGCGTATCAAGCGAAGGTTATTCTGCACAAACAGAATTGTCTATAACCGTAAACGTACGTTTTGTAAATAACACAAACCATAACGAGGATTTTGAAAAGCAGTTTACAGCAACAGCAAGCTACGATACAACTAGAAGTTTAAATTCTGTACAAGAAGAATTGGTAGAGCAAATGATAAAGGATTTGACAGAACAAATATTCAATGCAACTGTTGCTAATTGGTAATAATACTGAAACAAACTCTGTAAAGCAAAAGAAAAATGGATATAGCGCATTATTTTAATTATCCAGAAGAACTGAATAAGGAAACATTATACGATCTTCGGAAGCTTATAGCTATCTATCCGTTCTACCAACCAGCTCGTATACTGCTTCTAAAAAACTTATTCTTGTTACACGATGCAACTTTCGATGAAGAGTTGCGACGTGCAGCTATCTACATTACAGACCGGAGAGTGCTTTTTAATCTTGTTGAGGCAGCACATTGTCAACTACATATCGAAAAAACACAAGAAAGTGTTCTACAACCTGCAAAAGGTCAGGAACAAACAGAAATATCTACCAATAGAACAGTATCACTTATTGATAATTTCCTCGAACAAATTCCCAATATTCCAGAAAAGGAAGGAAAAGAACACAGAAAGCCTACTCCTATTGATGCAACTGTAGACTATGTGGCTTTCTTAATGAACTCGAAAGAAGAAGAAAAGAAAGAAAATGAAACACCAGAATTACGAGGACAAAGCTTGATAGATAATTTTATTCACAACGAAGGCGGAAAAATTATCTTACAAGAAAACACAGAATACGAACCAGAAGACATAGACGAAACCGATGAGGAAATAGCTACAACAGAAGATAATGGCTATTTTACTGAGACTTTAGCACGTATATATATAAAACAAGGAAGATATTCTAAAGCCTTGGAAATAATTAATCGATTAAATTTGGTATATCCGAAAAAAAATCGTTACTTTGCAGACCAAATTAGATTTCTACAGAAATTAATAATAAACAATAATAAAAAAATAACATAGAAATGTATACGCTTTTAGTAATACTCATCGTTATTGCAGCTATCTTGATGATTGGTGTAGTTCTAATTCAAGAATCTAAGGGCGGAGGGTTATCATCAAACTTCTCCTCTTCTAATGCCATTATGGGTGTTCGTAAGACAACGGACTTTGTGGAAAAACTCACTTGGGGTTGTGCAATCTTTATGATTGTTTTGAGTATAATGTCAACACGTATCGCTCCACAAGCTGAAACAGACCAGAGTGTAATTGAAAAGGCCGCTACGGAAAATGGTTCTGTAAATCCAAATAACTTGCCTAACTTTGGTGCAAGTCAACAAAAGCAAACAGCTCCAGCAGCGCAAGGACAGGCGGCAAAGACTCCTGCAACCCCTGCAAAATAATGAAGAGAGGTAAGAAAGTATAATTTTTATTTGTACAGAAAGAATAAAGTTCGTACCTTTGCATTCGCTTTTGAGAAGCAAAAAAATATATGGTGGACGTAGTTCAGTTGGTTAGAGCGTCAGATTGTGGTTCTGAATGTCGTGGGTTCGAGTCCCACCTTCCACCCCATAAAAAACAAGCGGAAATCCAATAAATAAAAGGATTTCCGCTTTTTTGTGTTTCATAAATAACACTCAATCTCTATAAGTATTGCTTAAATACTACAAGTGAAGCCAGAATATTAACTAAATATTGATTAAAATATGGCTACGTTTAAGGCAATAATAAATATGATTACGAAACAATACAAAAAAAATAGAGGCGACTAAGCCCCTAAATAGATTGGCGAAGGAGTTGAACCTTGCAATATGCAGCCTTTCGGGTGCCTCGCTACCGATGCGACCATCAACCTATTGCAAATGTAAAGAGAATATTCGATAAAAGCAAATTATAATCGTTAAAAGATATGGCAGGACCAGTGCGATATCTAATTAAAAATTTAGGCGTATAAATCAAAATCTACTAATATCTAAAACAAAACAGGCTGATGCCTAAGAAGAATACAACAGATATCTGTAACACGAGTAAATATATCCAGCTAATTTTCCTAAACATTTGAGTTGCTCTATTAGATTGTTTAGTAAACAGCAATCACCTTCTATAATTTTCCCACATATCTCTCTATTGAATCATTATTCTTCCTATCTGTTTATACGAAATATACAAATCTATTTATGGTTACGCTTATAGTAAATAATAAGTCTCCTGTTTAAGTAATTCACAATAAAAGTATTTCTGTCTTATCACTCAATGATGGTTAAAAGATAATCTGTACATCACTGCCATGTTTTTTCTTTATCAAATCCACCACTTCCTCTATTGTATACTTCCGCTGGTTTTGAATAGTAAGGAAAACCATCTGAAACATTACGTCCAAATCTTCATTATATCCAGTTGGAATCTTAGGACTTTTTGCCATATTAGTAGAAAATAATTCGTTTTTGATTTGAGGAACATCTAATCCCAAATATTTGCGCACCTTTTGCAAATTAATCAGCTCCATAGGAATCATTCCAGAGGTCAAGAACTCTTCATTTTCCCATTTCTCACCACACTGTAATCCTATACCTTTCAAATGATATTCACACAGTTCGTCCCAATAACTATTATCTATTTGTGAAAGATCTTCCCAATTATCAATAATTTTTTGATAGATACCATAACCAGTTCCATAGTTCATAACAAGTTCTTTCACCGGATTATACCCAAGCCATTTCTCCAATAGAAAATGAATCAATTGCGTACTCGCATACAGTTTTTGTTTCTTAAAATACTTATCCGACAAGTTTTGTTCGTTTGTCAATATAGATAAAAGAAAATCAAACAATTGGTCTATTAAGTCTTTCCGTTCTACATATAAAGCATACGCAAGAGGAAAGCTCATTTCCTCAATCCAATCGCCATTACTATGACCATTTGTTAAAAATACAGCTGTTCTTTCAAAATATTTCCAACAGTCTTCATCTCCTTGAAACAAAAGTTTCTTAGCCTTAATATGTGTACTATTTGGAATTCCAGATAAACACAATCGTACTGTTTTTATATTCTTACGCAAATCTTCTTTTTGGGTATAAAGATCGTACATATTCAAAAAAGTCTTTACACTCTCTTCCCTATCTATAGGCTCAGCATATTTATAATGCTTAACAGCCCTATCTATCCATTTTTTCATTATTCGAATTATAACATAACGGAATGTAACTCTATATTTATCCAAAGAAACTTGTTATTATACGTTGTTAAAGTGTGCAGTTTCAAATGCAACCATTTATTTTTGCTCATCTGAAAACTATTCCACTATGCAGCACATACTTTAACTTCTGCTAAAAGTTCCCCAAACTCAACTATTTTTTTATTGTTCTCAACTATCTATACCCATCAAGAATAACTCTTGTAAGTCTCCACTTATCACATTTCCATTTATTGTAAGTTCAAAGTTGCCTTCTTGGTTTTCAAATGAAGAAATATTATCTAACTTTCCAAATATTATCGATACCACATCTTGCATAACCAACCTTGTAAAAGCCTGCATTTGTTGTTTTTGTTCTTCGTTTAAACTATGATATAATTCCTTGCTCGCTTTCCAATTTTTATCTGTTCCTGCAATCGGATTAGGAAGCGTTTTAAAATAATACTCAAACGCTTCCTTAAAAACTTCATCTTTTACGTTACTTACAAATTCTTCTGCGGTCATATTCGTATTGCCGATTCTATATTTTTATAATATTATGAGTGTAAATCTATTAAGTGCTGCGCTTGTTTTTTTAGATAATCTGGAATTTCCATCTTTAAAATACTTTTCAGCATTTCCATATAGCATTCTTTCTCTTTAGTATCAGAAGTTCCGTTTATTATTCTGTTCAACATCCACAACGTATAAAAAGTTGGTTTTCTGTTTAACGACTTAAATAATTCTTCTTCTAATCCTTTCTTATAATGTTTTTCTAACGTGTGTACTATTTGACCAGGCATACCAAAATCGAAATCAGAATTTTTCTCAAGAATTCTGAAAAGTGGGTCCATAAGTATTGCTGTATCCCAACCTTCATTATTCAATTCTATTATGTCTTCACACAATGCGTCTAAATCACTTATGTTAGAATCATCAATCGTATCAATAATTTCTATCTCTTTTTTTATCTCCTCTATCTTATCCATATATACTATTTTTGTATTCTTATTACCACGTTATAGTTCATTACCATACAAAAGTAAAGAAACTTAGACAACCGAACAAATAAAAAGCAGTTAAGAAGATAAAATTATGAAAACAAAATAAGGGCATATAAAAGTAAACTACTACATTTGTAGCGATAAACTTTGGTGTAACATAAATGTAACGCTATATGAATATAGAAGAGCAAGAAAAAGTTTTGAAGAATCTGTACTCTAACGATACAGCTTCTCTCTTCAATCAGAAGAAAGAATTTGAATATTCTTATTGCATTTGGGGGACATCAGTCCTATTTGAAATTTACCCTTTTGATATGGAAAGAAAGAATATTAAAAGAGGACGAAAGTTAGCCAAAGCACCATCGAAAAAGAGTGGTAAGTTTCAGCATTTTTTAGATGCTGAAAATAAAGTTGTTGCTATTTATGGCTATACCGACAATTACGATTTGCCCGCCCAATATATATTCTTTGAATACCATAGTTCGGAAACCATTGTTTATAGTTTCGATATTGTAGAGAAAATAGATTACATTCAGCACTCAATCCTTAAAAATGGAAAGACAATATCCATGCTGAATATGGACTGCAAAGGAAATTTTATAGCAGAAGAATATTTCTACAACGAAAATAATCGGATAATATCCATTGACAGGCAACATAAAGACAGGTCGTTATTTAAGGATACAGATTTCTTTCCCAATAACGTGTATAAAAGCAAGTTTGTTTTAGAATATTCGGACGGCAATCTGTCGCAAATCAAATGGAATGCCAATGCAGAGAATAAAATGAAAATAATATTTCCGTTTTAAGAATGTGGTTATTTAGTACAGTACCAAAAGGATAAGAAATTGCAAAATAAGATGGAAAAAATGAATATTGATTGGCAACAATATCATGCACCGAACAAGGAGGCTATTGAAGAAATACCTACTCAATTAGATTATTTATTTTCTGCCAATGACTCATCAGAAAATATTGAATATTTTCTTTATAACGAATTAGCTCCCAACATAAAACACCAATTTAAAATATATGATATTATAGAACCTGTAATTGAAGTTATAGAGTTCAACATTCTTCAAAAAGGGAAACATCAATATAAAAATGAGATTTTAAACTTCTTAGGATATATATTTCAAGAGTTTATTCGAGACGAAAATTCTATTTTAATTCCTCCTGTAGAATATCAGATTGCAGCACAAAAATTGTCTTTGCAATATTCTAACGAGTTTAAATTTTATAAGCGATTTCAATCTTTCGTGAAAAGCGTATTTCCTGACAATATAGAAACGCAAACGCCAGAAGTTATTTTTTATAAATCAGCATTAAACAACAATCAAAAAACTTTTGAAACGTTGATTCATATTGCTAACTTGCAAAATATTAGAGAGATACTTTTTGCATGTGGATTGATGAGTTTCAAAAATCCAAATTTAAAAATCCATGATTTAAACATTACCACCCAACAAGATGGTATTACTAATTTAGGCTTCTGTATAAATGGAATGGAGTTTGACAAAGAACTTGCTATTACTTCTCTTTCTACGCCCAAACAACAATCATTTGTATGGGGAAATGGTTATGAATGTGTTTTAGCAACATCTGCTATGATGATTGATAGTTTACATAAAGATGCAAGATGTCAGAAAAACACTATCAATGATATTATGAATGGATACGACACAATAAGAAAAATAAATATTGACGAAGATTTTAATTTTCCACCCCATAAGTTTATGTTAGAAGATTTGAGCAGCATCTTATTTCATGAATATCTTGGTAAAGGTATATTGATTGATAAAAAGATGCTTACTGAAGCACAATTATATTTTTATAATTTAATGACTGAAGAATTTCGCACTCACACTTACTCGCTCCTTTATGCAGGAATAATGCCCAAAGGAATGTCTATTGAGAGCGCAAACAATATAGACGATATTTACAATTGCTACAACTAAAAAAAATGGAAGAGTTATTAGTTTTTTCGGACAACAAGACTGGCGAAAAAGTTCCATGTAGATCTGAGTCTTTTCTGTCTACATATTCCTTACTTCTTCTGCCTGAGTGTCCGTCAGTGAAAGCTCAACCTTTGTCAGAGTAAACTACCAGTCCTTCTTCTAGCATATAAAGTGCTTATATAACTTCAGGAGGAAAGATTTATTGTTTTATAAATCTTCCCTTATCATCAATAGTATATCTATCAACCACATCCTTTTTAATAACTTTATCTTTATGTAATTTGTTCTTATACACAGTTATATCAAGATTTTTAGATATGGTAAAGGAATTAGTTTTCCAATCTCTATTATTTTCTCCTATTTGTGAAAATACTGTTACCCCATCTATTACATTCTCATTAACTGATGTTATAAGTCTGTAAATTAGTGACGGAGTATTTTCAAGATAATAACAAACCAAATCAAGCTGATATTTTTTCCCTGTTTTGATGCGATAAAATAGACTCGGTAAAGATTTATCCCATCTGCTTTTATAAGTATATTCCAACTCTTTATTTCCTTCTATACTGGTAGGATGGTAAGACATTTCATCTTGTTCCCCCATATCATAAAGTTCCTGTTCTTTCTGAAATTGGTAGAAATCAAAAGGTAATGAGATTTTTTCAATACTCACTTCAGTTTGATTTCCTCCAACCACCTCCCTTTCTTTTAAGAAGTCTATAGCATTAATTTCCGCATGAAACTTATCTGCATTATAATGTGTCAATAGTACCATCTCTGGTAAGTAAAACACGCCCTTGCATTCCATTAATTTCCAAATAACATCACCATTTTTTTGTTTATAAACTTTTGCGTTTCCCCTTGCATCGTCGTCATAGAAACCATAAAAAGAGAGATAGAGGGTGTCTTTTTTGAAAACACCTTTTATATTATTCACATTTTCTGTGGAACAATCTATTCTATTTCCACTGTTCCATGTACTACAGTAGTAGCCAACAACAGTATCTTGTTTTGTTTTTTTCAATACAAGGTGAAAAGTTTGGTTTGTGTCAGACTGTTTTCCATTATATTGGTAATATATCCAGTTTCCCACTAAACTATCTATCGGAGTTCTCCTTGTTGTTTTCAATTCTGTTTTGGCTGTACAAGCACAGATAAAGAGGCTTACTGCCATTGATAATATAATTTTCTTCATTGTTATATGTTGCAAACAGTCATCAATCTTATTTGAACGTGAATTCGATATAAGAAAGTTTTTTGAAAAGTTGTAGGAGCGGAATACTTTCCGCACCTTTATAATTGTAAACCAAAGAGTTACAAATAAATACCCACTCCTATGACTGATACAAATTTAATAGAAATATTCTGTATATTCGACGATTTTTGCAAGTATTTTACTCCTGAGTTGAAAAAACATACGCTTCAGGTACCCGGCAAGCGGCACCGTAACCGTGCTTCCCGTATGTCGGACAGTGAAATCATGACCATTCTGGTCCTGTTCCACACTCACCGCTTCCGAGACCTCAAGTCCTTCTACTTAGGCTATATCTGCCAGCATATGCGTGGAGACTTCCCACATCGGATTTCCTACAACCGCTTCGTCGAGCGGCAGGCACAGGTCGCACTGCACCTGCTGCTGTTTCTCCAGACATGTGCACTGGGCAAGTGTTCAGGCATATCCATCATTGATTCCACACCACTGGCTTCCTGCCACATCAAGCGTGAGCGGCAGCACAGGACCATGAGGGGCTGGGCGGCAAAGGGAAAGTGCACCATGGGCTGGTTCTACGGCTTCAAGCTACATCTTGTCATCAATGACAAGGGAGAGATTATCCAGTGGAAGCTCACGCCAGGAAACGTAGATGACAGGGAGCCATTGAAGGATAAACGCTTCACCGAGAGGTTGTTTGGAAAACTCTTTGCAGACAGGGGGTATATCAGTCAGAACCTCTTTGAGATGCTCTTTGTGGACAATATACATTTGGTGACCAAGATAAAGAAGAACATGAAGAACTCACTGATGAGCCTGTATGATAAGTTGTTGCTCAGAAAGCGTTCTGTGATAGAGACGGTGAACGATGAACTGAAGAATGTGTGTCAGATAGAACACACCAGACATCGCTCTTTTGATAACTTTGCAACAAATCTGATAGCAGGACTCATTGCATACAATCTGTTGCCAAAGAAGCCAGAAATGAACATAGAGATAATTGATAAAAGCAGGATAATTGCATAGAGCTTATATCGAATCCACGTCTTGGTAAATGTACAGGATTTTAAGACATAGAAGCTTTGACTGGTTTGAATTAAATAAGCGTGAAAAAATTGGATTTAGCGGTTCATTATTGCAATCCTAAATCATTTATAGGAAGAGCATCATGCCCTAATCCTTCACCACTATAATCCTTTCCAGTACTATATCCTTTTACCATATCTTCTAAAGTAGCTATCATTTCTTTTTTTAACGAATCAGGATAGAGAACAACGAGACCACGTCCGTTATTTAGTAGCTCTTGCTTTAAGTCAAACGTTGGTTGTACCTTTATTTCATATTCACGATATTCTCCATCATAGGAGCTTTTTATCATTTTTTGTGAATGATGTAATGGCCTTTCTTCCAAGAAAACATATTGTGGCCAAAATGCACGAAGTCCTATTGTTATAACTTCGTTTCCCTCTAACTTAGTAATGCCATAACAATCTTTAAAAAAGGATCTAGGGGATATAATATCTTTTTTTATAAATTTTTCTGTAAGCACTTCAAATGATAAAATACGTTCAATGGCTAAAATTCTCATTTTAGAATATTGTTTTTCTTCTCCGATAATATACCATCTTTGCTTGAAAAGCCTTACAAAAAATGGAGCGATTATATAAGAACTTTTTTGACCATACACACTTTGATAATCTACCTGGATATATACTTTGTCTTCAATGGCGTTAAGAATATCATCTAAATATCGTATATCTTGTGGTGCATCTTCAAGCATAATAACATCATATTGGTGAATGCGTTTTCCAAGCATTGATATTTTAAATGCACTTAGTAGCCAATCAAGCATTCTTGAATCGTCATAAATAGATTTTTTAATATAATAAATATTTCCTGCTTTTTTATTACATTCAATAATTACTCCTAACTCTGAGGCTATATTCTCACGATATCTATGAAAAGTTCGGTCAGTAAGCTCTGTTTGATCTAAATTCTTTGACGAAGCATACCATTTGTTTCTAATCTCTGGTAAAGTCATTTTTCTTCGCTTAAGTGCTTCGATAAGCCAAAGATAAAAGTTATATTTTCCTATCATAACAATTACCTTGTAAAAATTCACTTTTGATATATGTTTATTGATTTATTTATCCGATGATATGAAATCAGTCATTATTCCATGCCAGTAACTTATTTCAAAACCAGCAGATGGATGTGTAATAGGTAATAGTCGTACTTCTTGACCATTTTTCAACTGATATATCCAAGTTTCAATGTCTTTACAGTCTCTCCCCTGATAACCCGCTTTAGGCAAATTATTATATAAGCGTTTTCCCCAAACTATCACAATATTAGGACGATATTTTTCTAACACTTCCCAAAAAGCTGATGCAGAGTCTGCAAACTCCTTGGATGTAGGTTCTTTTCTTGCACTTGATATGGGAAATTGAACATAATTATAGAACATTATTTCGTCCCATATAGGTTTCACATCACACCGCGAAACATCTATTCCAGATAGTGCACGGACAAACTTTGTATATGTATTCTTGTAACCTTCAAACTCGCTTTTGCTATCAAACAAGTCTTCAATTATCTCTTGCGTCATACAACTTTGTGCATCACTAGCATTTGTACAATAATGGCTTTCGCCTAGAACCAATACTCTTTTGTTATACTTTGAGTGGAAATATTTTTTACCCACCCAAGGTTGAAATTTTATATTACTCATTATTATTTTTTTCCATTATTTTCCATATTTCCGAATACATCTGATAGTTCCTCTTGAACAGAGAAGTTGGTCGTGTATGTTGACTACCACAACGCGGACATGGCTGCGGACAACTATATATTGTGGCAGCCCATTCAATGTCTTGAGCTTTAAATTTATTACCACAATCGTTGCAAATAAATTTAATAATTCCTCGTTTCATAAAAAAGTTGTTAGAATAAACCTATAATCCAATGGTAACCTGTAGAGAGCGATTTCGTCATCAAAGTTTGGACATCTTTATAATCTGCCTTATCTATTGCATTATGCAATAAGTATAGCGATACAATTGATTTATTGGAATCTTGAGTAACGAAAGTATCTTTAATTGTTTTGCTATTCTTATAGAAAGAATAGGCTTCAAATACCAATTTGTCTACTTCAAGAGAATCTCCTTTCACACCATATTGTCTTAATTCAAAGGCTAAGTCTGGCCGTGTCATAGTTTCGTGGTCTCTTATTTGCTCGTCAGCAATGTCTTTTATTCTCTGTAAAATAGAATTTGTTACCATATTATAAGGTCAAGTTTAAAGGAAATAGATTTAATGGGGCACGAGATAGTTCGCACCCCATAAATATTAATCTGTGTTTTTTTTATCTGCTAGAGCTTTCAAAGCTGCCATCGCAACTGCAGTAGCTGCAATTTTGCCATACTTCATGGCTTCTTGTTTAATTTTCTCTTTGTCCATAATCATTGTTTTTAAATTAATATTTAGTAATAAACTCTTAGTAGACTTATTTTAGAAGCTTTCCATTAGAGAATAGTGGCTCAATAATAGAGATAGCTATAACCTAAGCATCATACTTCTTTTTTCAAAGTAATGTATTATGTGTGTTACTATATAATAGAACCATTTTTTCTGACTATTTTAACTAATAAAATAGGCGCGAAATCCACCTTCAACTTTTCTAAGAGTAAGGCTCTGGTAAACCCGAAATTAAGAAAAAGAAGAAAGAGAAATTCACGCCCTATATAGGGAGCGAACTTGCTCTGACTACTAGTATTCATAATCTCAAGATTGAATTTACCAGATTCTACTCCTTGAATACCCATGCCATTGCAAGCACACCATCTTTGTATGCTCATATGTTGGTACAAAGATAAATAATATTTTAACATCTGCCAACAAAAAACATAAAAAACATTATGAATTTCTCTCATATCTTCTTTTTTTTGCAAAAATAAAACTAGTTCTTGCCAATAATAGGCATAATATGCTATACATTCCAAATAAAAATGTAACAAGCTTAATTTTTTAGTCACTAATCAATGAAAAACACTGCGGGTTTGTCTTGCAACCGAAGTGCGTAGCCCTAAAGAACGATATCAGCAAAATAAAAAAGCCCCCTTGAGTGCTCCCTAAGATTAATTATCTTTGTTTACCTGAAGTTTTTATAAGGGAATTTTCTCAAAAATCACCAAAACAGATGTTCTATTTCAAAGAGATGGTATATTGAAGTAAAATTTATAATTATAATTGCTCAAAACTTTAATTATATTTCAAAATTTATAATTATAAATTTTCAAAACTCTCTATTATGTTGATTTTAAGCTATTTACAATGTGGGTAAAAATGCCTTTTTATTGATGGCTTGAATGTGCCAAAATAGAGTGGCCTTTATAAACAGAAAAAGAGGGTGTGTCAAAATTGATACATCCTCTTTTTTACTCTCCCTTTACCTTGTCTACCACATAATTCGTTATTTACTGCAGCTATGCTGCTAATTTCATATAAAATGATTTATAGGGCTTTAAATAGCCTATATAAACTTGTATAGAGCATCTGAAGGTGCCTAAAAGTACCTCCATAATGTCTTTTAGTTCCTTGAGATTGGTTTTTCTACACATTTTCCCTATGTTAAAGGCTATAGCAAAGAAGGCAAAGTCCATATTGACCTTGTCTTTTCCAAAATGCCTAAACCTCTTGTAGGCTTTATTATATTTTGTTTGTCCAAAAACAGCTTCAGGTTCTATGCACCTTCGTCCTCGATGCTTGATGCCTTCTTCCGAGGTCAGTAGTTCCCGTGCCTTTTGTTTATAGTGCTGTAGTTGATGGTTTACTTCTATAATTCTGTTCCCTCTTGCCTTAAAACATGAGCCTCTCAACGGACAACCATCACAGCGTTCTGCCTGATAACGTACGCTGTAAGTGACGAATCCATTAGAGGTTAGGGAACGCTTCATACCTATACGTTTCATGTGCTGTCCCATAGGGCAGACGTAGAAATCCTGTTCCTTATTATAATAAAGGCTTGCGGGACTGAATGGGTTAGGTGTGTAGCGTGGACGCTGTTCTTTATGGAAGTAGTTATACTTCACGTAGGCTTCCATATTATGTACGTCCATGAACAGATAGTTCTCCTCGGAGCCATACCCCGAATCGGCTACGACTGTCTTGGTATAACGATGATAGCGTGATTTGAAAGACTCCAAGAAAGAAGGTAGTGTGAGTGTATCGGTACGATTGGCATAGAGTGCAAAGTCGGTGATAAACTGGTTCTCCGTTGCTATCTGCAGATTATATCCAGGCTTAGTCTGTCCGTTCCGCATAGCGTCCTCCTTCATGTGCATAAACGTGGCATCAGGGTCGGTCTTGCTGTAGGAGTTTCTCTCTCCCATAATCTCAAGGTGTTGGTCATACTCCTGGAGTTTATTACGTTTCTTCTCAAGTTCTTTAAGCTGTTTTTTCTTGGTTTTAACAGCTTGCTTCTCTTCTTTAGTCTTAGGCTCAGGGACTGATTCCAAAGACTTGTTCAATTCCTCGGATATCTCATCGAGCAGAGCTGCAGTAAACTCGACACCTTCTGTTTTAGCGGCATTGTCCTGCGCTATGACATCATCAACCTGAAGCAAAAGTGTGCGTATTTGTTCCTGCAACTTGGCGCGGTTCTTTTCCACGGTTCTCTTCCAAACGAAGGTATACTTGTTAGCTTTCGATTCTATTTTTGTGCCGTCAATATATTCAACGTCAAGACTTATCAAACCTTTGGCTGCAAGTACTAATACGACTTGTGTAAAGATATTGTTGATTTCCTTTTTCACACGATTACGAAAACGATTGATGGTAATAAAATCAGGCTGCTCATATCCTGCCAGATAGATGAAATGAATGTCACGCTTGAGAAGCGACTCTATACGACGGCAGGAATAGATATTATTCATATAGGCGTAAAGAATCACCTTGAGCATCATTTGTGGATGATAAGGCTTGCGACCACTGGGCTTATAAAGCTTGTAGACATTATCCAACATAAGATTATCCACCAAGGCGTCTAAAAGACGAACAGGGTCATCTTCTGCGATATCCTTATCGATTCTTTGAGGAAAAAGAATCATTTTCTTGTGTATGTAAGAACGAAAGTGTATCTTTGTCATAATGAGATTTTTTTAATGCCTAAAGGTACAAAAACTTTAGGAAATAGCAAAGCCCTGGCTCTCGCGATTTGTTTCGCAGTGCTTTTCTTAGTTTGGATATTTCTTCCAACTTCGGTATATTCCAGAATACTTGGTTTGATTAGTAATGCTTTGGGCTTTCTAAGATGGTTCTATCCTATCGGTCAGAGGAGAAAAACAAGAAGAGAACGAAATGAAGTAAATTCCAATTTATCGAACAGACAGATATGGCAAAACGAGAGTACATACAGGCCAACAAGGATTGGCTGGAGGCAAAAGCCCAGGAGGAAGGCGTGAAGGCACTTCCGAAGGGAATATATTATAAGGTGTTAGCAGAGGGTGATGCCCAAAGTGGCAAGCCCAGTGTAAGAAGTATCGTGTCGGCTCACTATACTGGCAAGACCATCAATGGCAAGACATTCGACAGTAGCCGTGGCGGTGTGCCGTTGGCTTGCAGGCTATGTGACCTCATTGAGGGCTGGATCATCGCCATGCAGCAGATGCACATCGGTGACAAATGGGAAGTCTATATCCCAGCCGAAATGGGCTATGGCAAATTCTCCCAGCCAGGCATTCCCGGTGGTTCGACATTGATATTTGAAATTGAGCTGTTAGGAATAGCATAAAGCATATGACGATATGAATCCCGTAGCCATTCGACTCCTCAACCAGCAACTCATCGCTCCACAGTTCGACACACCTGCCGAAGTAGTGCGTTATATGGGTGCCATGCAAGCGCAAGAATATCGCATGATGCGCTGGGCGGTGGCCATGCGCACTCGCAAGCCTTCGTACAATGCCTTTAAGCAAGCGTTCGACGAAGGCGAGATAATCCGTCTTCACCTGATGCGAGGCACTTGGCAACTTGTCTCGGCAGAGGACTACTGGATGCTGATTGACCTTTGTGCGCCCAAAGCGCTTGCTGCAATCAAAAGCTGGATGCGTAGCAATAGAATCAGCATATCGGAGGAGGAAGAAAAAATTATCCGTAAGATAATCTTTCAAGCTGTCAGCGACAAGGGAAGTGCAACGAAAGAGGACATCGTGCAGTCATTGGCAAGGAAAGATATTCGGATGGATGAACACAGACTATCGTACCATATACGCATGGCAGAGATTTCCGGGACTATATGTAGTGGAGAACTATTGCCGCTCAAAGCCACCTATGCACTTACTTCCAACAAAGTGAAGCCCAAGGTAAAGATGGACAAGGACGAAGCCCTGATGCGTTTTACCCGCAAGTATTTCCAGAGCCGTCAACCAGCCACGCTGGAGGATTTCGTCTGGTGGTCAGGATTGAACGTCAGCGACTGTAGAAGAGGCATAGATCTATTAGGCCATACCATTCACGAAGAGAAATGGCAAGGCAGGGAGTTCTACCTGACCGACGATTGTCGCACACGAGGTTTCCGCAAGGGAAAGTTCCTGCTGATTCCTCCATACGATGAATACCTCATCAGCTACAAGTCACGCGACATTGTGCTCCCTCCTGAGTATCGGCACCGTGCCCACAACAACAGTGGTATCTTTCAGCCGGTCGTGGCTTACGACGGCATCATTTCCGGCAATTGGTCTCCGTTCAAAGATAATTGCCAGATAGAGTTCTTCCAGGGAGGTTATGACATGGAACATGTCAAGGAGGCTTGGCACGAGTACATTAAATATAAATAAGAACTTGTTGGCGGAATTAATTTAATGCATATTTGACATGTCCTAGTGGTCTGTTGT
>ERZ773045.75-NODE-75-length-51651-cov-6.191197_pt1 | contig 51651 bp, 51 predicted proteins | sample MGYA00580635_ERZ773045 | MGnify/ENA primary metagenome ERZ773045 (study PRJEB29015, sample SAMEA2738115) | human oral metagenome | biome: human oral; feature: human-associated habitat; material: saliva | place: China | collected 2261 ...
AATGCTAATCTTCGTCGTTTTACTCCTTGACTAGCAAACTTACCGCCTCAACATGTGCCTATATTTAGCTTTTCCTTCTATAAATTGACTCAAGTTAAATTTCGGATATTAGTGGAATTGAAATATTCTCTTTTTATTCTATAACTATACCTATTCTGTTCGAGTTTCAGCTAAATATATTCCCCATTCAGCTAATTCTTCAGGCAAATCATAAACAGTTTTTCCATTACTTTCATAGATTTCAGAGATTCCTGGTGAGGTCTTAGAAAAAGTTTTCCAAGCTGTCACTAGTTCTTCTACAAATTGAATATTATGAGGTTCAAAAAAGTCATTAAATTTCGATAGTTCTTTACTATAAATTGTCACAACATTATAGCTATCAAGCATGATCTCATCATGACTTTTATGCCCACCAAATCCAAACTTACTTAGTCCATCATTAATAAGCAAATCACCGTATCTAATCAACAGTGCTAGGCATTCCTCTCTTGAACAACCATCAATATAATAAACATCCTTATGGGATTCCTTGATAATATTCTTTGCTATCACTTTTTCTCTATCAATACTGACAGGCAATTCCAAAATAAAAAACAAGGGCTCGTCATGAATCGCAATAAAGTGTTGAAAAACCTCTAATATTTTTTCTGCGTGTACATTCGCCATCAAATGATGTTCAGTTAACTTTGTAAATGATTCAAACAGGTTTTCTAACAAGCTAACTTGGTGACCTTTTACTAAATTCAACATTACACTTCCTCCAGAGAATTTAGACAATATCCACGTTTATAATCTCATTATATCATTAAAACCCAAAAAAAGACTGGAACTTCCCGGTCACAGTCTCTTATAAATCCACTTCAGTTCCTTCAAGGAAAGTTACTACAATTTGTCCAGTTTCTGAAATACTGATGTGGTCGAGAACTTGATTCATGATAACTCCATCAAATTTATCTAAATCTAGTATCTGATACATCTGCTTTGCATAGTGCTTATGGAGAAGATTTGCTTCTTGCTCTAGCTTTTGCCACTTATCTACCACATCAGATCTATGTTCTTTTAGCAGTCCAACTGCTTTCATAAAAGCTTTCTTAAGCATTTCTTCATCGATATGATTGTTTAAACATCCAATCTGGCCTTTAATCCTATATCGATTATTACACTGCCATACCTTACGTTTACCTCGACTTGTAGTCCAATTTTTTCTACCAAATGCTGAACCACATTCGGCGCAAAATACTTTTGTTGTAAAGGGATTGTTTTCTTTCTGCATGATATAAAATTGGAGATTATGTTGTTCTCTAAACTTCTTTCTTCTTGCTATTTCTAACTGAACAATCTCCCACTTTTCTCTATCTAAGATTGGTTCATGATTGTTCTCGATATAGTATTGATTAACTTGTCCATCATTATCAATTCTTTTCTTCGTCAGGAAATCAACGGTATAGGTTTTCTGAAGCAAAGCATCACCCTTGTATTTTTCATTTTGAAGCATTTTCCATATAGCACTTGGGCACCACTTTGCTTTACCTGTGCAACCTGGTATTTCCTGTTTTCTTAGCTCTTTTGAAATAAATTCTGGACTATACCCTTCTATAAATCTATCAAATATATACCTTACGACCTTAGCTTGTTCATGGTTTATAATGAGATTTCCTTTTTCATCTTTGTCATATCCCATAAAGTTTGTAGTATTTACCTGAACTACACCACGCTCAAATTTCTTACGAATTCCCCAAGTTGAGTTTTCTGAAATGGATCTTGATTCATCCTGTGCGAGTGACGATAGAATGGTTAGTAGTACTTCTCCTTTTGAATCTAGACTATCAATATTCTCTTTTTCAAACGTTACTCCAATGCCTAGTTCTTTCAGTTCTCTTACATATTTAATGCAGTCCAATGTATTTCTAGCAAATCTACTAATAGATTTAACTAAAATTCTATCCACCTTACCACCTCTACAATCTTGTATTAGTCGGTTAAAAGCATCACGTTTTTTTGTATTAGTTGCGGAGATTCCTTCATCCGCATAGATGTCTACTAACTCATAATCTTCATGTTTTAAGATGTATTCACGGTAATAATTAACCTGATTCTCATAACTTGATAGCTGTTCGTCTTGGTCTGTAGACACTCGACAATAAGCGGCTACTCTGATCTTTTTCCGAGTTTGAGATATGGCCATTTGCTGAAGTTTTTTGGCCGGTATAACCGTAATGTTTTTCTCCATCTTCTATCCTTTCTAACACAATTACTGGTAAACTTAGTTTCCAATCTTCAATATCCCTTTCAGGGACTCTCATACCTTTACATGAATTTTTTCCTTCTTTCATATATTTGGAACAACACCAAACAATCTTTTTCTTATAAGATACCTGTCTTTTTAACGTTGAACCACAATATTGGCATTTTAACATTCTGGAAAATTTATAGGTTTTATTTGTACCTTGGATCCGAGAACGGCTTTTCATTTTTACCTGAACCTTCTCCCATATTTCCTTAGAAACAATTCCTTCATGATTATCTTCGATATAGTATTGTTCAACCTGTCCTTGATTTAATTTCTTTGGACCGTTTACACCATCATGAAAGTATTTTTGAAGTAGTAAAGAGCCTTTGTATTTTTCGTTTTTTAAGATATTACGAATTGTGCTGTCATACCATTTCTTTCCTGTTACAGTTGGAACCTTGCCCTCATTAAGTTTTTTAGCAATCCTATGTGTACCCATTCCTTCTAAATAACTATAAAAGATAGTTCTTACTATTTGCGCTTCTGCTTTGTTTATAACAAGTTCACCTTTTTCGTTTAAATCATACCCTAAAAACCGTTTAGCATTAATGAGTAATTCTCCCTTCTGGAACTTTCTACGAAAACTCCATCGTTGGTTTCCGCTCATGCTTTGTAACTCTTCCTCAGCCAAACTTGCTAACACAGTCAAGACAACTTCACCTTCATTGGATAAAGTGTGGATATTCTGCTCTTCAAAAAAGATATCAATACCAAGAGTTTTTAATTCTCGACTGATTTCAAGAACATTGATGAGATCTCTTGCAAACCTTGATATTGACTTAGTATGGATAACATCAATTTGTCCTTTTCTACAAGCATCTAACATAGTTTGAAAATCAGGTCTATCATACTTTGAACCCGAAATCCCTTTGTCACAAAAAACACCCAAAAACTCAACATCATCACGTTCAGCATACAACTTTTCAAAATAGACTTTTTGATTCTCTAGCGAATCAAGTTGACTTCCGTTGGTTGTAGAAACTCGAACATATGCACAAATTCTCTTTTTTCTATTGTTATTCTTTGCTTCAATTTTTCTTATATTCATTTTTCCTCCTACAATAAGTTTTTACACACCATATATCCCTCTAAACGCAATATTAGTCAAGTAATCAGCAACCCTGTACTTTAACAAAATGTCTTTATCGTCCTCTTACCTAAATAGGTACTTTCAAGATAGATTTTTCCGGTTTTAAGAAAAAAACAAAAAGAAAAAGCCTGATGTATTTCACCAGGCTTAGATTTTTTATTTGAAATTTAATCGCAATATGTTATAATAAACATAGAAAAAGGAGCTGAGCTACCAACTCAACTCCAATGTAGAACCGTTAAAAAGACGGTAGCTCGTATAACAGATTTAATCCGTCCTACTCGCTCAAAAGTGGGGACGGATTATTTTTTGTCCTTGTCTTTGAAGATTTTATAGCACAAGCCAATCAAAGTAATGGTAAAGCTACCAAAACCAAGTATTGTCTGTACAACTTCAAATGCGGTCAAAAGAGTGCCCCTCCTTTCCGTCAGATTTTGATGAACTGCCCATAGGCATCACCCCTCTTTCGGTATAAGGAGCCACCGTCTTCACTTTTCTACAATAGATATTATACCATATGAACCACCAACTTCGGTGGTTTATTTTGTTTAAAGATTTATTTTAAGAGTAGTATCTACAAACTCTTAGTTAGTAGTAATCAAACCATCAGGTTCAATCGTAAATTCTGGTTTAACTGATAGCGAACCATCAGACTTGAGATAGTACCATCCGTTTCCTGATTTGATAAATTGCTTAGATTTCATATCCCCATCTTTTTCATCCAAGTAATACCAAGTTTCACGATATTTTACCCAACCTTTAGCCATTCTACCATCCGACTTAAAATAGTACCAACGATGATTGATATGCATCCAACCAATAACCATGGCACCACGCTTATCTAAATAAAACCAATCCTTGCCATCATTGAACCATTTATTGATGAAACAGTAGCCTCTATTATCAAAGTAGAACCATTCTCCTTTGATATTTTTCCATTGAGATTTTGGATAAGAGCCATCTGCTTCTTCCCACCACCAACCAACTTCGTTTCGTTTCCAGTTTCCTTCAGTTAGACCAGATTCAATATCTTTCTTAAACTGTTCTCTACTAATGCCCCATTTTGCAAGGTATGGATAGGGATCTACATGATCACTTCCATTATTTGGTTGGTTGTAAGTACAAAACTGATGAGTTTTAATCCCAGCAAGACTACTAGAATCTAGAGTTTTAGGGATTCCAGCCTCGTCAGCTAACTCACGTAATAGCTTGACATAAAGTCGATAATCTCTCATGAATTCTTCTTTAGATTCATGACTTTCTATTAGTTCAACTTGAGCGTAACCTTCAACATTCCATCCGCCACCAACATCATAAGCACCTCGGTCTACTAACCAAGTTTGCATGATACGACCATTCCCTACCACATGGGAGAAAAATCCTGACTCAACTGGACGACGCATATGGTAATCCGCTTCATTTTGTGCCGTAGAGTTAGGATTTCCTGTTGAGTGAGCATGAACTTGTCGATAGGGTTGCTCACCGATTTGAGGAAGATTTGTCCGTAATCTACTTTTATCAACTTCCATGATTATCCTCCTTATCATTGTTAGACTTTTCTTCAGTTAGATGTTCAAAAGCTTTTAAAATTGGTTTAAAAAGTAGAATATTCCCTTTTACTTTTTGATAGTTCTCAATTAGCGATTGGAAAGTAAATACTAGGTATCCGATATAAATAGAATACAGAAACATAAACCCAGTTTTTTCAGGCAACAAAACAGACATCGGAATCAATAACAGTAACATAAAAATCCCTAAGACTTTTCGAATTAATCCATTGATTCCAATTCTACTCTTATACTCAACATCAGGATTTACAATGGCAGCAAATGTTCCTGATGCAAAATCAACAATTTCCATGATGACAATCAACGCTAACGCATACAAAATAAGCCCATCTTCTGTTTCGATGAGCTTTCTTAAAAAATTAAACAATTCAATATCCATTTTTAATACTCCCTATTGTTCTTTTTTATTTGACTCGATTTCAGCTAAAACAGCATCTTCTAATTCATATCGTTTATCTCGGAACAATTTTTCTTGGTTTCTCATTTCGAGACGATGCTCCGCATAGAGCTCTGAATGATAGAGAAACTCAGATACTGTAGAAACACCATGTTCATCAACATCAACAGTATACTGCTTAACTACTTCATCACCAATCTTCAAATTTCCAACCAAACGTGTTGTTTTAGTAATTTCTAATGCCATTAACTTTCTCCTTTCTCTCTTTTAGTTTTTACTTCCTCAAATAAGTCTTTTAGGTCTGAGTCGTATTCTAATACATCTTTCATTAACTGCAATTCGCTTGCAACAACCAAATAAAGAGCCTCATTTTGTGCTGCTTGACCTTCGGTTTGTGCTAGTTTCTTAGTCAACGACTCCATTGCTAATTGATGGATTAAATCTGTGTTCATCTTCTAACATCTCCAATCGTTTATTTAATTTTCGAATATCAAGTATTAACTCTTGAATTCCTTTTAAAGCGATATTCGTTAATCTTGTATTATCAAGATTCAGAAAACCACCATTTTCATACACAAGTGACGAGTCAATTTGTTGAATATCTTGAGCGATGAGTCCAATTTTGGTATGAGCCTTTTGAATACGATTCCCTATTTTCTTCCAGTCATATTCTTTAAATTGAAATCTTTTGATAAAATCGAGTGCTTTATAGTTAGATAAGCCTATATTCTCTTTTAAGTTTTTATCAGAAAAATGTTGGTTAACAATTTGCCATAAGCTATAAGCATTTCCGTTATATGAGTAGTAAATATCATTTCCTGATCCACCAAAGTCTAGAGATACATTATTAGAATTCCAATAACTAATAGTTCCTGTAGTTGAGCCATTAATGCTACTTTTGCCGTACTTTAACCAGCCAATTCCTTTTGCCTTAATGTATCCTTCGACCGTCAATAGAAAATCATCACTATCACTTGCAGTGTTTCCAGTAGTAAAATCTGAATCTTTGTAAATAAATAAGCCGTAAGGAACATTGTCCCCTCGGCCATAAGAACCTATAAATTGTACACCTAAACCATCTTTAGAATTAAACTGACGAGGAACATTAATCTGTAATCCACCGTTGATAGCGTCAAATGAACCATAAGCACCTAACTTAATTTTTGTTTCTCCAGTTAATAATCCACCAGAAATTGTGGTTCCAGTTATTGTGCCACCCTGAATTCTGTCACCACTTAGTAAGCCTGACTTTATTTGACTAGCATCAATCCTAACACTTTGTACACTATTGATAAAAGCATTCTTAGCAAATAGCTGTCGTAAATAAGCTTCATTTGCAACTAACTTATTAAAAAACGCTTGATCCACGACAATTTTATCTGCAGTTACTGAATTTGACGCTAATACCATAGTAGTTACTGACCCAGATTCAAAGTTTGATGTCTTTAATTTATCAATCATTCCTGATTTAATGACTGCTCTATCAATTAAAGTATCCCCAGTTATATGAGTTGCCTTACCAATGATTCTATTGATTCCATTCGCGCCTAGATTAATACCTGAAATTAAAGAGCCTGCATTAGTTAAATTTTGAATCGAATAGGAACCTTGATGTTGCTGAACAAGACTTTCTGTTGCAATTTGTTGAAAGGATGTACTATCTACAAAGTTTTTAGGTGGCTGACTACCTCGAACAATTGAAATTTGGCCAACTGCCACAGTGCCGTTCTTTTCTAGCCAAATATGAAGCCCAAAATCATCTGTTTTTGTCACGGTTTTATTTATCGTAAAAGTTCCTGTAAAAATTTGAGCTGCGCCCGTTCTAGTCGGACTAATGGTGAAACCTCCTATTGAGTTACCTGATTTGATTTCAAAACCAACTTTTCCATCAGGTAGTACATCTATCCATAAATTGACCCTATAAGAAAGTTTCTCACCAGCAACAAATTTTTGACTATGAAGAGGCATTTGGAAACCACGCCAACCATTTGTTGTCCTACCACTTTGTGCAATTCTTAGCAGCTTGTATTCATTAGTTCCAGTCATAACTAAATTCGAATTCGGTTCACGTTCTCTATATTTACTAAAATTGGTTGGATCGTATACTAAGTTTTGGTTATCAATTAAATCACTGACTCTTGTAATCAATCCTTCAGATGTTTGTACAACCTGACTAATTGTTTTGCCTTGTTCACTAATAGTTCTTGTATGACTACCTAGAGTATCTTTTACTTCGTTAAAAGCCGTTACAGTTGTTAAATCTTCGATAGGTTTAGTCCAATAATTTGGGAAGATATCTCCAGTAGTAATCATTAAAGCTCTCCAATGAAACTTACCTGAACTTGCTCCATCAATACGAAATTGTAATTCAAAGTTTTTAAAATTATTGAACATCTCATCTGTTACGATTCGAGAAATTTTAATAAGATGGTAGTTTGTACCAGTTTTTAATGTAGTAGACCAAGAGGTATGAAAGGGATTAGAATGAACACTCCATACAGCACTATTATCTGATTTTTTATAGCCTGGACCTTGTAAGATAATTCTAGGAGTAATAGTTGAATCTAATACAACATTATCGACAGAAATATAAACAAACAGATTGATTTTTGTCCCTGAATAAATGCCAGTCAAATCACCATAAGGAATTTTTCCTAATGTTTGAATCCAATTGAGTTTCGAGTTTATTTCTTTGTATGAAGTCCAACTATCACTGGAACCAGATGCTAAGTTTCGATGAGAAACACTAGTTGGTATTAAAGCTTTAGTTTCACTAATAGTCCGACTGAAACTATTGGATGTTTCTCTAACTAAATTTTGCACGCTAGAGTTCGTTACATAACCTCTATCTAAAATATTTTTATCAACATCTGATTTAGTTTGAAATCCTTTTAAATTGATTACAGTTTCTACCTGACTACTGGTCAATCGTTTGGCTATTTCACCTGCTTGGATTTTAATTGTTGTTTCAGTACTAGCAAGTCGATTTGTCGTTTGATTAAAATCTGTTTGTGATACTTTAGTCTTTATAGCATCTGCAGCAACTTGTAAATCAGCTTTAGTTTTAGATATTGCTAATGCGTTCTCTGATATTCTTTGGAGTGCTTCACTAGCTGTTTGTTTAATATTTTCTACATAGGTCTTTTCAGCTTTTAGATTTATTTTATCCTTGGCTTGTGATATTTCCGTTCGTTGTTGCTCTACGGTATTTTTAATAGCATCAAAATCAGTCTTTGAAACCTTGTTAGTAATAACCCCCTTAAGCTTATCAATTGAAGATTCTACTGTCGTAATTTGATTCAATAAGCTATTCTTGCTAAGTTCAACTAAACGGTTTGCTTCAGCAATAGCTTCTTTTTTATAGTTTAAGGTATCTGTTAGTACTGTATTAGTAGTTTCTTTAACTTCTTTACTGACCTCTAAGGCATGATTAGCTAAATCTCTACTACTATTTGCTTTAGCCAACACATCGTTGTATCTATTTTCATTAAGTAATACATTAGATAGAACTTTAGAATCAACCTCAGCAATCTTTCCTTCAATTTCTTGACGAATACCATCCGCGTAGACTTCTGCACTAGCTTTGAATTTTTCAATATCATCAAGGATTGATTCTTTTTGTTTAGTGAATACGGCATCAAAGGCTGTGTTCGCATTTCTCAAAGCTTTTTCAATTGCGACTTCTTGTAATGTGAAACCAGAGTCTAAAATTGCTTTTGCGACAGTTGAAATTCCACTATTCGAAGTTGAACCACCTACCATTGGTTTATCATCAAAAGTAATCGAGATATATTCTTGTGTCAGTGCGTCAAATTCATAAGCGACTGCCTTTTTTGGAATATCAATTCCATGTTTCAAACTCTTGATATTTACAGTATCCCCTAAATGTACAACCTGTCCATCAAGTTCATAGGCTTCAATCGTAATAGCATCCGATAACTTATCAATTCCTTCATTCTTAAACTTAGCCTCAGCCCACTTCCTTAACTCCTCAATGTTTTTAAGAGTATTATTTTCGTACTCCTTTTCATTGATATATGGATAGAAAGTGATTAGAGGACTATCGACAGTAATTTTAATTGTCTGGTCTTTATCTTTACCATCTGGTTTAAATGTTGATTTTGCATGAATACGAGTAATGATTGATTGAGTTGATTTGGTTCTCTTGTAAGACTTTAGATTCTTATGTGTTGTTATGACAACACCCCTATTTTCACCTCTATTCTTCTTGATTGTCAGAGTCAAATTGTCACGAATCAAGTCCCCTTCCCAAGTTCCTATGATAGAATGGGCACCATCCATTAAGACGGAATAGAGTGTTTTTACCTCATCTGTATTGAAAGTACGGCGATCTGTAATATCACTCATGAATGAAAAATCACCAAGATTAGTCTTAGTATTTTGTACCATTTGAGATAAGGCCATACCACAAGTGAGATTAACAACACTCATTGGTTCGATAGACCGTTGCATAATATCATCTGAAATATGGTAGGCGGTTATATCCAAACTATCATCGTTTTCAATTGGCTTTTTAATACGAAATAACTGGAATCCTAAGACAGGCACAGGAGCCTTGATAAGCATATCCTCTTTTATTTGTTTATAGATACCAGAATCGGTAATTGGATAGCGAATAGATAAGGTGAAATCACCGTTCAGGGTTTCTTTTACAATAGCAGAGCTGGTTTCATGAAGAGGTAATCCATTCCACTTTACAGTTCTAATATCTTTGTTCAACAAAAATAGCATTTAAGCCCACCCCCAATTTGTTTCAAAGCTTAAAGAAGTAATACCTCTACCAAGAACAACACCTACTTCTTTTTTAGCGCTTGGATCAATAGTGATAAAATCACCAGACCATTTGATGTACTTTTTGCTAACCGTTAGAAAACTTGGACTATTTGGTTCGTTTACCATCACAAGAGGTTCTGTAACTTTTTCAATTTTAATAACCTGATCACCAATCGTAAACTGAGTCTCAGTTGCCGAATTCCCCATTATCGTTATTTTGGGGAACGCTAGAGACGTCCCTTGAACTCTAAGTACACCGTTTGATGTCAAAGTTTGTCTATCAATTGATTTAAAGAACTTTGTAGGATGACAAATAAAGGTAGCTTTCGTCGCATATACACCATCTCTCTCTTGTTTTACCTCAGTACATTTTACTCGGTAACACCAAAGACGTGTGGTTTTCATCCGTTCACTCTCAAGCCAAAACTGCTCCTTGATAAATAGACCCATAAATTGATGGAGTTGTTCTTCTGAGGGCTTAACAATGTAAATCGTATATGATTTTTCAATCAAATCTCGGTGCCGATTTGTTTGCGAAAGAGCCCCACTCATTCCTTTATGTTCTAATAAACTCGTCTTACTCTCCGCTAGGATAACAGAAGGCGATTCGTGGACAATCACCTTAAAAGGAAAACTAGAAGTTCCAATTCCATCTATGACTAACTCGTTTCTTTTAATCATATAGTGGCTCCTCTCAATTGTTTTTGACGTGCTAATTCTTCTGCAATTCGACTTGCTACTTCATTTGCTATTTTTTCAATATCTGCCTGTTCTCGGATGATATTTCCAGTAATCGAAATGTTGATGTCTGGCATTCTTAAATCCATCGTTCTTGCAATACCTCTTCCAATTGCCCCAAGAGTAGATTCATTTAAAGGGAGTACCGCTTCGTTTCCTGCTTCTCCTCCTACCATTAGGGAATTCCCTATTGTTCCGAAGGCAGTTGGTTTTGTTAAAATTCCCCCTTTTGCATACCACTCAATTCCGATTCTAGGAATTTGTCCCTTTAACCAATCCAGAGGGTTTGCAGATCCTGACACACTAAAATGAGGTAAAGGAATGTGTGGCCACTGAAATCTGAAATTAAAGAGATTTTTGATAGCAGTTATAGCGGTTGAAACTGCATTTTTGGCAGTGTTGATTGCATTTGAAATCGTATTTTTTACTCCATTCCAAACATTGGACACTGTACTTGAGATTCCATTTAGAATACCTGAAATAGTTGAACTGATACTATTCCAAATTGTACTAACAACGTTACTAATTGCTGATAAGAGATTACTAATTGTGTTCTTAATCCCATTCCAGGTGTTTGATATAAGTTGACTAATAGTATTTAGAACTAAGCTTACAATTGACTTGATGGATTCCCATACTGTTGAAATAACCGCCTTTATTGTTTCCCATGCACCAGACCAATCTCCTGTTATAACCTGCATGATTGCTTTAATAATGCCTAAGACAAGATTGATTGCCGTTTCAACTACTTGTTTGATGATTTCCCAAGCTGTGCTGATAATCAGTTTTATATTTTCCCATGCTGCCTGAATATAGGGTTCTAGAATAGACATGACGGCAGTTATAACTGTTGAGATTGCATTCCAAACTGTGGTTGCAGCTGCAAGAATTAACTCTTGATTCTCAGTCCACCATGAAGTTAGAGTCCCCCAAATGCTTAAAATAAAGTCTGATATTTCTTGAATGATAGTAGATATAAAAGAATAAATAGCATTCCAAATATCCATTACTGCTGTTCTAAATCCCTCGTTATGTTCCCAAAGTTCTTTTATTCCAACAATTAACAAAGCAAGAACAGCTATAATTCCTAAGACTATAGCTATAATAGGCGCTACACTTGCTATTAAGCCACCAATTGTGACACCCATTGCTAAGGCAGCTGCCTGAAGTGCTAAAAATATGGGGAGTAATAATCCTAATCCAGTAATCAGGCTACCTACAATAATGATAAATTGTTTTACTGGCGTTGATAAACTAGAGAACCACTCTGCAACTGAACGTAACAAATCAGCTAAAATCTCTAGTATCGGTGCAAAAGTGACAGCAATAGCATCCCCCACTTCAGCTAATGCTAACTTCGCTTCATTTTGAGCAGTTGTAAATTTATCAATTGGATCTAGTGTCGCTTCATAAGTTGAACCGACTGTTCCTGATGCTTTCTTTGCTGTTTCAGATAAGTCATCAAAAGATAAAGCACCACGATTAATGGCATCCACCATTCGTGGAGCACCCTTAGTTCCAAATATATCTGAAGCGAGAGTTAACTTTTCAGTTTCGCTAGTTGAATTTTTAATTTTTTCGATGGTTTCAGATAAACCTTGCTGCAAAGTCTTTCCTGATGCCGCATACTTCACAGATGCTTTTGATAAGGATGATAAAGAGGCTGATGAATCCACACCAGCCTTTTCAAATTTCCCCATTAAAGCAACACCCTCATCAAATGAAAGTCCTAATGCCTTAATTTGTGGTGCTCCAGAAACAACCTTATCCATCAAATCTTGCACTCCCACCCCAGTAGCTTGACTGGTAAAGGTGACAGAATCAAGAACACTAGACAAATCCGTTGCCTGTAAGCCATATGCTTCTATAGCTTTCTTAGCTGAAATAGCTGATGAGGTGACATCACTCCCATTTATGGATGCGAATTGGATGAGATAACTTGAAGCTGATTTTAAACTATCACCGGTTAAACCAAATTGTGTGTTCAACTCACCAACTGCACTTCCAGCAGTATTAAAGTCTGTCGGAATTTCTGTAGCAAGGTTCTTTGCGATAGTTGTCATCTCTTCTAAAGCTTGGCCAGAAGCACCAGTTTTGGTGACAATGATATCCATCCCTTCATCAACTTCGTTAAAAGCTTCAAGCGACTGTTTCCCAAAATCAATCAGTTTTTGTGATAATTCTGCTAAACGGTCACTGAATTCCATTAGGATATCAGCCTTTAAGAGATGATTGATTTCTGATAGATTATCTTTTGCACTTGTTGAACTAGTGCCCATCTCTTCCATCTCATTTTGAAGATGATTATAGGCCGTTTTGGTATCATTTAGAGTCTGTTCCAGTTTATTGGCTTCAATCGAATTTTCGCCATACTGTGCTTTTGTTAATTCTAGTTGTTTCTCTAAATTCTGAATCTGTTTTTCTAGTAAGGAGGAACTTTCATTTACTTTTTTCTGAACTAAAGCTAGCTTTTCAGATTCACTAGCATTTGAAGAAAGTTCACTTTCTTGTAATTTAAATTGACTCGTTAATTTTTCACTCTCAGAAGCTAGACGAGCTTGTTCTTGTTTCAAGCTATCCCATTGACTTTTAGTACTACCTATTCGATTACCATTTTCCGATAAGGCTTGATTGACACCCACTAGTTTGCTTTCGTAACTTTTCAGTACCGTCTGAGTAGTTTCTACTTCCCTTTGAAAGGCTCGATATTGTTCCGCCCCCATATTACCTGACTTAAATTGAGCTTCAACTTGAGCTTGTGCCTGCCTTAAGGTAGCTAACTTTTCTTTAGTAGTTTCAACTTGTTTAGCAAGCACTTCTTGTTTTTGAGTAAGGAGTGTGACATTTCCTGTATCAAACTTAAGAGCCTTATCAATTTGTTTCAATTCTTTAGTTGATTCAGCGGCTTGTTTATTTACCCCTTTTAAGGCATTTTGCAAGGGTTGTGTATCACCACCAATTTCTATTGTGATACCTTTTATATTTCCAGCCATGTTCACATCTCCTTTCTATTAAAAATTATCAAAATCACTTTGATTCGCTTTTCTTGTGTTGCTTGTTTCATTTGTCCGCAAGTTTACATAGTCAGTTTGATAATCAAGAGCCATCCCAATAGAAATATGTTTTAAGTCGTCTATGGATAAACCAGTTTCCTTACAACAAAATAAATAGCTTTCTACCGTAAAGATTTCTTCACTTGCTGTTTCTGTTTGATCTGCTTTTTTCTTGTATTCATTCCTTGGTTAAGCATGTTCATTAAGATAATTGCTACTTCTTGAACTGGAAACTCCTCCATCTCCATAAAGAATTCTTTGAATGGTTTAATTTTTGGATTAGCAGATTTAGCAAACACCCAAAAAATTCTGTGAAAAAAAGTCATATCAAAATTGGTCAGGATGGATAGATCAATGTCACCAGTTTCGAGTTTTTCTTCCTCATTTAGGTGCTCAATCTTATCAAGAATTGACTGCGTACTCACCATTGAAAACAAGTCTTGAAAATAATCTTTACCAAACTGTTCTTTATAGGCAATCGGTGTATAGGCATTAGTAGCCAATTCATAGGTCTTTCCTGAAATTGTAATACTATCTCTCATCTGTAACTCCTTTATTCACGAGGTTCAAAGACTTCCTTGAACCAATTCTGACGAATCTCATCACTTGTTTCTTCTGTCGTTTTGCGACGTACCACCTTATCAAGTGGACGGGGACTTGCCGTAAAGTTTAGCTCAACCTCATTAATATCTGAACCAGACTTTGTTTTTGATCCCATTGATGGACGTGATGCGTAACAGTAATACAAAACATGAAGAGTTTCTTTCTTATCTCCTTCAAAACGAAACATCAGAGCAAAATTCTTCTTTTCAGCATTGGCGATTTCAGAAATTGTTTTAGTTGTTGGATCTAATTTTTCTCCTAAGACACGAGTTAAAAATTCTTGAGTTAATAAGGCGAGCTTCAATGTTCCCTCATAACCATCATTTGATTCCGAAGTATAAAAGTTGATATTATCCGCCTTGTATGAACCTTTGTCACCAGTCGGTTCCAAGGTTAGTTCTGCTGCACCTCGTAATCGTTCAACCGTTCCATAAGTCAATGCGCCATTTGAAGCTTCAGTTGTAACTTCTGCCCAATGGACATCTTGTAGTCCGAATGTAACTTTATTTTTTTCAGTCATAACTATCCTCCGTTTAATGAAATGTAATATGTAATTTGATAGAGTTTTTCAGTTGAGATATAAGTCTCTACTTTGTCAAAAAAAATTGAATGACTATCAAATAAGTCATCCATCTTGGTTTCGATTTCTAAGTCCTTCTTTAAGGTATAGAGTTCCACTTGAAGATTAAGAGTCTTATGATAGCTCCAATTATCAGCTCCAGCATTTTCAGACTCCTTAACAAGATATACAATAAATGGCGGAACTGGACTTCTTCCTTCTTCAAAATGATGATAAGCTACTGGCAACTTTGTTTTTGTTAAAATGTTATAGAAATCTTTTAATGTCATTAAATCCTCACAATTTTTGTTTCAGCTTATCTTCAAGTGACTTAACAGCAGTTTTTTCAACGATTTCAATATGTTTTTGCCCTTCTACTCGACCACCATTTTGTTTAGCGTGACCATTTTCTAGGAGATGAGTTAATCCTGGTGTTCGGTTGTGAATAGTCTTTGTTAAGCCTGTAGGACTGTCACTTGTGGACTTGCTTTTCCAACCTCGTGCATACTTACCAGTTTTTCGTGGAGATAAGAGTTTTAAGGTATCTACAGCACTGTCTGTTACTTCTTCCACTACCTCTCGCATTGTAGATGTCGTCTCTTTAATGTAATCCCCCAACTCTTGATCAATTACTTTTTCCAACTCATCCATTCCTATCCTGTTCATAGTCATTCTCCTTAGTTGCTACAATATAAATCAATTGCCTAGAAACGCTATCACCATCAATTGAATCTATCGTAAAGTAGGCGTCTCTGTACTTTATCCTAGCTTTTAATGAACTTAGATTTAGTACTGCTTTGTCGTACCTTAGTGTAAATTGAATTTTGTTATAAAGGAGTCTAGACACACTCCCCTCATTTTCTGTCAAGGTCAATGGCCGACTAGAACACCATCTTTGGAAAACCGTGTTCCAAACTGAAGATTCATTTCCAATTTCATCAACCACAATTTTACGCACTTCAAATGTAAGACGGTCACGTAACGGAGCAATTTTCATCAAAAGATATCCTTCCTATCAGCTAATAGTAAGTGATATAACATTTGTTTTAACTCTTTATAATTAGCTGTTTCACGGTGTTCATAAAGATAGGCAACCCCATATAGGATTGCCATTCTTAGAACCTCACTGTAAGTATTCTGCCTTAATGTTTCTTCACAGAGTTTTTTACTTGTATCAATCAATTGCTTAATCAAGTCATCTTCATCTGTGTTTTCTACCTTAAGGTAAAGTTTTGCTTCTTCTAGACTTATCATGATTATTTTGCTTTCACAGTTAAAATTTTCACCGCTTCTGGTAACACTAATTTCCCATCAACACGTTGAGATGCAAGAAAACCAATTTGACCATTATTAGCATAAAGTTCATTAAGACGTTTAAAAGTACGACCTTGTCTATCTGCAATCCAGTAATAAGAGAAATCACCAAATGCAATAGCTTTATTCCCCTGTTCAGGTAGAGGTGCAAAGGTAGATGTATAGTATGGACGGTTAAGAATTAAATCTGGTTGTCCAGCTTGTGTAGACGGTTGCCAAATGTAATTTCCGTTATTGTCTTTCAGTTTACGAATTGCTTTAACAGTTGTATCATGAAGAATCCACACTGCATTTTTTCGATACGGAGCAGGAAGTGAATGATACAATTCAATCATGTCATCAAACGTAATGTCTTTAGTCGTCGTTGTAGGACCAGTAACATTTGCTTGCGTAAAAATTCCTGTTGGTTTCTTTGAGCCATCTCCAATAAGGAATGATTTCTCTTCTTCTGTACCAATACGTCGTGCAAACTCACTAGTCATATAGGATTCAAAATCAAATACTGAGTCATTTAACAATTCTTCTGAGATTCGAATAGCTGTTCCAATCTTATGCGAATCAAGTGTTACTTGACCAAATGTCTCATCAGTTTCAGGATAAAGTCCATTTTCATCCATCCATGACGCAGTTCCATGCCCTGTAACAACTGGAATCTTCCGCTCTCCACTTGATGTTTTAATGACGGTTGCTAGACTTCGGAAGAAATTCTCTTCTTGAAGACCTTGAACTAGTTTTTTCTCATACTCATCAGGTACTAGATGGCCACCCTCTGTATCTTCTCCAACACGAAGAACATCCTTAACATCAAAGAAGTTACGCTTACGGACATTCGTCCAAAAGGTTTTGGAATAGACATCAGACTTAGTTCCCTTCTTCTCATCTTCTACCTCACTATCTTTTAAGACAGTGGTAGGCTGTCTTGTCAAAGCCTGAGAAGTTGGTTGAGCCAGTTCTAGATCAATCTTTTCTTGTCGTTCTAAGCGAGCAATTTCTTGATTATAGCGATTGATTTTACTTTCCATTTCATCATAGCGTTGAGAATCTTCTTCTGAGACTAAACCATCTTCAGTTCGCACTGAGTCTAGGAAAGTTTTTGCTTGTTCCCAAGCTTGATTTCGTTTTTCTTTTAATTCAAGTAATTTAGACATAGGTTAGTTTTCCTTTCATTATTTCAATAAATCTAATCGTTTTCTTAACTGATTGAGAGGAGTCGTTGGTAAAGGTTTGAAACTATCAAGTTCGGCTTGAAGTTTAACAACAAGGTTATGATCCGCAGTGGCTCTACTAAATGAATAACTGCTAAGTTCTAGCTCTTCTTTAGATTCATCTTTACCGAATAAAATCTTGTCCGCAAAGCCAAGCTCAACTGCTTTTCTTGCATTAAACCATGATTCAGAATCCATTAAATGTGAGATTTTTGCCCTAGATAATCCTGTTCTTAACTCATAGGCATTCACAATGGACTCTTTGATTTCCCCCAACATTTCAATAATCTTTTCCATATCCTTTGCTTCACCTTGTGCAATCGTCCATGGATTGTGAATCATCATCATGGCAACAGGACTCATGGATACTGTTGTTCCAGCCATGGCAATGACACTGGCAGCACTAGCAGCAAGGCCATCAATAATGACATGTACATTTCCCTTGTAATCCATCAGCATGTTATAGATTTGTGCTGCGGCAAAAACATCACCCCCTGGACTATTTATCCAGAGGGTGATATCACCTTTTCCTGCATTTAAATCATTTTTAAAGAGTTGTGGAGTAACTTCATCTCCAAACCAAGTTTCATCAGCAATCTGTCCTTCAATACGAAGAGTACGAATATTCCCTTCGTCTGAAAAACTCCAAAATTTACGCATCTTCTTCCTCCTTTGGTTTTTCTTGAGGTTGTTCAATTTCCTGTTTTTTCATAAAACCACCAGCATCTTTTAATTTAGTCATATTTCCGTTAATCAAATAAAGGTTTCCTCCCTCTTCATCTGTTAAAAGATTTAAATCTTCAAGTTCTCGAATATCATTTGTAGATAACCAGCCATTCTGTCTTGCAATAGCATACCCACTCATACGACTTTGATAATCTCCACGTAATAAACCATCTACATTGAACTTAACAAAGTACTTCTTCTTTTCTTCAGGCAAAAAAAGAGACCTCTTGAAGGCCTGTTCTAAACGAACTACCCAAGGGTCTAATGTGTATTTAACAAACTCTAGTGATTGTTGCTCGATATTTGAAAATGAAGATTTTTCTAAATCACCAATCATATGTGGTGGTATCCTATACAAACGTGCAATCTCATTGATTTGAAACTTCCGAGTCTGTAAGAATTGCGCTTCTTCTGGTGGAATACCTATTTGAGTGTACTTCATCCCTTCTTCTAGAACTGCAACTTTATGTGCATTTGTGACACCGTTATAAACCGCATTCCAAGAATCACGTACTCTTTTTGGATCCTTCAAAATCCCTGGATGTTCCAATACACCACCTGGATTTGCACCATTTTTAAAGAATGATGCTCCGTAATTTTCTGTAGCCAAGGTCATCCCAATTGCGTTCTTTGCTAATGCGATGGGAGAATAGCCAATCAATCCATCAAAACCAAGTCCGGGAATGTGAAGGACATCTTCTTGTTTTAAAATAACACTGCCTTTTTCCTTGAAATTTGGATTTTCTTCGGTCTGACGTTGATATTTGTAGTAAAGTTTCCCATTTTCATCACGGTGTACTGACATTTTATCCGGTAACAAAGGATACAAACTGATAACCTGACCGCTCTTATCCCTTATGATTTGAATATAGGCATTTCCCCATATCAAAAGATGAGTCATCAAAGTTTCACGAAAGACAAAAGAAGACATCTCTGGATTTGGTTCATCATGAAGTAAGAAATATAGAGGGTGTTCAAATTTTTTCTCCCTCCCATTAGATGTTCTTTCATAAATGTGAATGGGTAGAGAGGCGACAGCTTCAGCTAATATTCTCACACAAGCATAAACAGCTGTAGTCTGCATGGCTTTAAATTCATCTACATTTTCTCCACTAGAAGTTCGTCCAAAGAGATAGGAAAAGTCCTGTCCCTCATAGCTATTATGCGGTTTATCTCGTGATCTTTTTCTTCCAATAAAATCTAAAAATCCCATCTAATCCTCCATTTTTGAGTACAATAAAAGCACCTCATTTGTGAGATGCTCTACGAATTATAATTGAATTTACTTATTGAATAACTTAGCCCAATTCTGCTTGGAATTTAAAATTCTTGAGACATAAACCTCATATTTATCAATATAATAAAAAGCTAAGTAATTTTCAATAGGCATATATCTATAACGTTTTCCGTCATCTGTTAATTCACCATAACCTCGACTCGACACCAAAGGACATGCTTCTGGAAAGGTTTCTAAAGTTTCTAGTGCCGTTAAAATAAGGTCTAATTTACTATCGGCAGATTGCTGGCTGTAAAAATTCAGTACAATATAATCATGTATTTCTCTCAAGTCTTTCTTAGCTTGATCCGTAAGAGAAACATGGTAACGTTTATGATTACTCAAGTCCAAATTCCTTTCTTACATCTGCTAAAGACGTTAGTTTCCCTTGCTCAATTTCTTGATGGCCCAAGAAGATTTCCTTTTTCAAATCTTCAAAAGCAACCTGATATTGAGTCTCTTGTGAATCACTAAATACGAACTCTTTGGGATCAACTGCACCTGTCGCAATTTTACGAAGTGCAGCATTAAAGATATCTGACAGGGTTAACTTTTCATCAGCTAAGATTTCTTTCGTTTGTTGGTAAAAAGTCGAATCTGCTCTAAAATTAACAGGTTGAGTACTTGCCATAATTAATACCTCTTTGTAAAGATGTTTTGTAAATACATTGTATCATCTTTAGATTTAAAATTCAACTAAAAGCTTAGTATTCCTCGCTCATCATAAATACTACTATCATTATTTTGGTGTCTAATACATCTATCAATCCCCATTATAAGAGCAACAATTCCATCGATTTTTTCAATTGATTTCTCTTTATCTGGTTTGATATTGCCTGCAGGGTCTTGGCGCATAACTACGTTTTGCGACATCCATTTTAAAACAGGTTGTCCTCCGTGTTGTATACGACCTTCCATCATAAGTTTGAATAATTCCTTTGACGGTGGACTCATATCCTTGTACCCCTGACCAAAAGGAATCATTGTCAGCCCCATATCTTCTAGATTCTGCACCATTTGCGTTGCATTCCATCTATCATAGGCGATTTCTTTTATATTGTATATCTTTGATAATTCCTCAATGAACTTCTCAATAAATCCATAATGAACTACATTACCCTCTGTCGTCTTTAGATAACCTTGCCGTTCCCATACGTCATACAAAACATGATCTCTACGACAACGAAGTTCAAGAGTATCTTTTGGTAGCCAGAAATAGGGTAGGATGATGTAATTTTCTAATTCATTCCTAGGTGGGAAAACTAAAACAAAGGCTGTGATATCGGATGTACTTGACAAGTCTAGTCCTGCATAGCATTCACGACCTTGTAAACTTTCAAAATTGATAGGTGCATCCCCTTTGTTGTATACATGTTCTGGAATCCAAGCAACCGTAGAATTTGTCCACATATTTAGCCGTAGTTGCTTGAATACATTTTCTTCAGCAGGATTATCAAGTGCTTGTTTATAGGCTTCTCTAACACGGTCTAAGCCAATGGTATGACCTAATGACGGATTAGCTTTTAACCAGTTACTTTCGTCATTCCAGTCCTCTTCATCAGATAAACCGTAAACGACAGGATAAAAAGATGTATCTTTCTTTCTGCCCTTTAAAATATCAAGTGCTTTTGTATGTAACTCGTAACAAATTGAATTCTTATCTGTTCCTGCAGTAGTAATGATAAAGAATAGCGGTTGTTCTCGTGCATCCCCTGAACCTTTAGTTAAGACATCATAGAGGTGGCGATTGGGTTGCGCATGAATTTCGTCAAACACGAGTCCTGAAACGTTGAGACCATGTTTTGTACCAGTCTCAGCGGACAAAACTTGGTAGAAACCTGCATTCGAGTAGTTAACAATTCGTTTCGTAGCACCCATTATTTTTGAACGTTTCTCTAAAGGTCGACTCATTAGTACCATTTGTTTTGCTACATCGAATACAATAGAGGCTTGATTTCGGTCACATGCAGCACCATAAACTTCTGCACTAGCTTCATTATCTGCATAAAGGAGATAAAGAGCGATTGCTGCAGCTAGTTCACTCTTCCCATTCTTTTTTGGAATTTCAATATAAGCTGTTAGAAATTGTCTATTCCCATCTTCTTTAACAATCCCAAATAAATCTCGTACTATCTGTTCCTGCCAAGGTAAAAGTATAAACTTCTGACCTGCCCATTTGCCTTTAGTGTGACAAAGGTTTTGAATAAAAGTCACTGCTCTATCAGCCTTACTTTTATCATAATGTGATGAAGCTAGCATAAAAGGAGTTGGTTCATAATGAAAAGTCATAGTAAACCTCCCAACAAATCTTCCATTTCGTCACCATTACCAACCTCTGAATCCATAGTAGCTAAACGATTCCTAGCGGATGGGGTTAGACCAAATTGTTCACAAAACTTCAGCATGATTTTTAAATTAGTTTGACTAATTGAAACTTGTGGAACTTGCTGTAAATACCCATTTGGTGTCTTTAAGATAGAACCATGTTTTGATAAAAACTCCTCTGCTTCTTTCCAACGTGCGTAAGCTTGACAATAACCTGCAAATGCGGTCATATCCATTTCCGTCAGTAATCCCATTTGTTCCAATATTTTTCCCATCCGCTTCCATTCCCTCTTAGCATCTTCTTCAAGCCACTGGGGGCAACGTGGAGCCTTCTTTTGAGGTTTTACTTCATTCGTTGGGAGAGGCCGTTTACCAGGATTACCTTCTAGAACTTTTAAATTTGTAGGTTTCGGTTTACGTCCTCTAATTGCCACTAATTCACCTCCTAAAATAAAAAAACTCACATCGAGTTCCAAATTATAATTTATTGTATGTATCCACTATTTCTTGATAGATAATTTTATCAAAATCATCCATTCGGTCAGTGATTTTACCATATTCATAATGAAAAACTATTTCTTTATTTCGTTTAATTTTTAGGATTGCTATCCAAGCGCCATCAATATGTCGGTCATAGGTACTAAATTCCCTAAGAAACTCAATATGATAGTGCCGACCATTGAATTCTCTAGTTATCATTTCCCACATAACTATCCCAATTTCATTATTTTATCAGTTCCGTAAAGTACATTTAAACTTTGTCCGTTATCCCAACTTACTAAAATTGAACCAATATCATCAACACCAATTACTGTACCGAGAGTACCTATAGGTGGTGCAAATGGATCCTCCATTTCGAGTAATTTGACTCGAGTTCCATTGGGATACAATGATTTCAAAGTCTTCACTTTTAAGTCATCCATAATACAACCTCTTCTCTTTTGTTTAGTACATATTAACTCTAAAGTTCATTTTTATCCAGTTATTTCTGATGATATTTTTGAAGATAATATGGCACAACCAATAGCATAAACAACTGGTACTGTGACTCCGTTTCCTGCTTGTTTATAAAGTTGTGCATCTGAATTTACAGCTTTTGCCTTTTCAAATAAGTCATCACTGAAACCTTGAAGTCTAAAACACTCTTTTGGAGTAAGCCTTCTAATTTTGACAACACGACCATTCCAAACTACTGCGCCCATCTGGCAGCTACATGAAAGGTTGTGAGCTATTCCTCTCCCTACTCTTGCCCTTCTCGTTAATGAACTTGGATAAGAAAGATCAACCGAGTCACCAACCTCCGCCAATTGGTAACCTTGCTTTGTTCCGTTCCTAACCTTGATACCTTGTGTCAAAATTGGTTGAACCTCAAGCACTCCAGAGTTCATTGCTGTACGCTTTGTTGCACCAGCAGTATAACGAGCAGTTATACATCTTGCTTCTTCAGTTAACTTTGGTCCAGTTAGCGATTGGTCAATCAGATATAGACCTGTCTTAGCTCCTAGTCCACCACCCTCTCCAACAAGTGTTGTTGCAATACCACTGGGGTCATAGACACGGTAGCTTTGCATACCGCCTACAAGTTGCTTAAGATGGCTACTGCTTTCTCTGCTGAGAGGTAGTACTTTTCGTCGACCTTTTCTTCTAAGATGTCCGATAGTATAGATGCGTTCTCTATTTTGTGGTACTCCGTAATCTTTTGAGTTGAACACTTGCCATTCAAGGTCGTACCCTGATTCATCCAAGATAGAGAGATAGTCAAGATAATCTTGTCCCCCACCACTTGATAAAAGTCCCTTAACATTTTCAAGGAGAACCCATTCGGGTTTATCTTCTTCTTTTTGGCTTTTGATGAGTTCAACAAATGTAAAAAAGAGTCCACTTCGCTCACCGTATAGGCCGGCTCGTTTCCCTGCGATAGACACATTTTGACAAGGGCTTCCCGCACACCAGAGATCTGCTTTTGGTAATCGTGTTGAATCGATTGTTGTGATATCGTCATGAAACCATTCTCCTTTCGTATCATACATTGCTTCATAAGACTTGCGTGCAAACTTATCTTTTTCGCAAAATCCTATACATTTCATTCCTGCTAATTCTAGCCCATGTCGAAAGCCACCAACTCCTGAAAAGAAATCTAGAAATGTTAGTGTCATACTTGTTCCTCCAACTCCTTTAACACTTGGTTATAAGTTAAAACCTCATGATTACGTTGTACGGTTACTTCAGTATCGCCTGTAACTTCTATATAGCGTTTAACAATGACATCCACAAACTTTTCATCAAGCTCGATTCCATAACAAACACGTCCAGTCTGATCTGCAGCTATTAAAGTAGAACCAGAACCTAAAAATGGATCTAAAACTATTGTTCCACGCATAGAAGAGTTTTGAATAGGGTAAGCCATAAGTTGAATTGGTTTCATGGTTGGGTGGTCTTTACTAGACTTAGGACGGTCATATTCCCAAATGGTAGTTTGCTTCCGATCACTAAACCATTGATGCTTTCCTTTTTTCTTCCACCCATATAAACAAGGTTCATGTTGCCATTGATATGGGCTACGACCTAATACAAGTGAGTTCTTTTTCCAGATGCAACACCCACTCAAATAGAAACCAGCATCTTTAAAAGCTTTACGGAAGTTGAGTCCTTCCGTATCTGCATGAAAAACATAGATAGACGCATCATCTTCCATGTGATTTTCTACTTGAGTAAACATAGAAAGGAGAAATTGATAGAAGTCTCCGTCAGACATATTATCATTTAGGATTTTCCCAGCCGTCTCTTCAACGTCCACATTATAAGGTGGGTCCGTTACTACTAAATTAGCTTTCCTATCATCTAGCAACTGCTTATAGGTTTCAGCTTTTGTAGAATCACCACAAATGACTCTATGTTTTCCCAATTGCCAAATGTCCCCATGTCTTGATAACGTTGGTTTCTTCAATTCTTCTTCCACATCAAACTCATCTTCAGACAACTCCTTGTCATGGACATTGGAGAGGATGTCATCAATCTCTGGTGGCTCAAAACCAGTAAGGTCTAGATTGAAATCAGACTCCTGTAAATCTAAAAGTAAGTCAGCTAAGAGAGCTTCATCCCATTGACCTGTAATCTTATTGAGTGCAATGTTCAATGCTTTCTCATCTTCTTTGGGTAAATCAACGATGACGCACTTAGCAGTTTCATAGTCTAAGTCTTTAAGAACTGTCAAGCGTTGATGACCACCAATTACAGTTAAATCTTCATTGACAATAATAGGGTCAACATATCCAAACTTAAGAAGCGACTGTTTAATTTTTTCATATTCCTTATCCCCTTTTTTCAGTTTCTTTCGAGGATTATAAGCTGCAGGCTTTAATTCTTTCAGAGGAAGTTCTTTTATTTCCATTGTTGGTTGGTTCGTCATTTTAGACTCCTTTGTAAAATCTTATCTGTATGTAGCAGGCATGGCTACAATACTTTCTATTGGGATTGGCATAAGATAAAAATGACCTACCACAACACTGGCAAGTCATTTCTTCATATGCAGTTTGTTCCTTATCATGCTCCTCTTGATGATTTTTCCACCAATTTATTCTGCACCTATCTGAACAAAATTTCTTCGGTCGTCCAGTTTTATTAGGAACCATAGGTTGAAAACATTGAGGACAGTTTGTACCATCTTGAACTCGTTTCTCAACCATCAAATACGGTAATGTTCCTTGTCCCTTTAACTCAGGATGTCTTTTACAATACTTCTTAACAGAGTCTTTAGATAAACCAATTACTTTAGCAACTTCACCGTATCCTAAGCCATTTTTTCTAAGTAACCAAATTTGTTCTCGTTGAAAGTTATTCATACCTGTTCCTCACTTTTATACTAAAAAATAAGGTTATTTTCGTACCTAAATTTAAACAAATTTACGAAAATAACACTCACTTAATTCTATATTCTTACTGGATTCTTTACTATTTTGAATTGATTTTTATATCCCACCCTATCAATTTTGCGAAATTTTACGTTTAAGGAGGCGTCGGTCTTTTACAAACAAGGGTTTAGAGATTTTATCCCCCCTTACCCCAAAATTTTTTTAGGAATAAACATTGATTTGGTAACGACACAATAAAAGTGTCATCACCTGAGGAACTTCTTTTTAAAATAGTTCCTCTTTGTAAAAGCACTTCATATTCAGTTCTTCCCTGTAAAGATCCATAATTTATTTGGGATATATCGATCCTCTTCACATCTTTTTCTACATATAGTTTAATAACAATTTTATCCTCATCGTCTGCTTTTTCCTTGGCCCAACGTTCCATCTTTGAAGTACTTAAATATCCTCGCTCTTTAAAAGATGAAGAGGACATTAGCTTTTTATAAAACTCTTTATCGATGACTCTGTATAAAACCTTATATTCCTCTTGTGGGGCTTCATTAATTATTTCATCTAAACATTTTATTGAATTTTTCGTTTGACATAAGATAATCTTATCGCCAAATTTTATTTTACCAGTTCGAAGATATTCATTGATCCATTCATGTCTACTACCGCAATATCTTTCAAGCGCTTCAAAATATTTCTCATTATTATTGCTCGTTGAAATTCTATACGGAGAAATTTCATCTTTTTTATTATTGACAAAATTAATATAGTTCATAGAAAATTAAACTCCTTAAATTTTTATTTCATGCTTTTCTACTAGTATATAATAAATCTATCAAAACCGATAGGTATATTCCACATATCGGTCAGTCGTCTTGGTCTTCCTATCATGACAAGATTTACAAAGAGCTTGCCAGTTAGATTGATTCCAAAAAAGTTCTTGGTCACCTCGGTGGGGAGTGATATGGTCAACCACTGTTGCCTTGATCAGTCGACCTTCTCTTTGACAGTAAACACAGAGAGGATTGAGCTTTAAGTAACGAATCCGTGCCTTGTTCCACCGTGCATTGTAACCTTTAGCTTTGGTTGTCTTGGCGTCAAGTGCGTGGTTACTCTTGTGGTCAACGCAGTACTTGTTTCCATAGGTCACAAGGTTTGGACAACCATTCTGCTTGCAGGGAGTTCTTGGTCTACGTGGCATCTTACCGCTCCCAAGGAAGAGTTGCTTTCGTAAAATGTCCAAAACATGTAGATTGAGTGTAGTCTACATTAAGAAGATCCAACTCCTTGATAATCCCTTTCGGTATTAAATCGTACCGTTCTCTAATCATTCCTACCAATTGTTTGCTCGTATAGTTACTTGTCCCAAATGTATCTACATGAATAGAAACCGGTTCTGCGATCCCTATAGCGTAAGCTAATTGAACTTCGCATCGTTTAGCATATCCTTCACGAACGATGTCTTTTGCAATCTTACGTGCCATATAAGCTCCTGAGCGATCCACTTTACTTGGATCCTTTCCTGAAAATGCACCACCACCATGATGGGCAAATCCACCATAAGTATCAGCGATAATTTTTCTTCCAGTAACTCCAGCATCTGCATAAGAACCACCAAGAACGAAACGACCAGTAGGATTCACTAAAACATTAAAATCAAGGTTTTGTTTATACTGTTTTGCTACTTTTATCATAGATTCTTTAACAATTACTCTTAGATTCTCAATTGTCATTTCATCGCTATGCTGAATTGATACTAAGAATGTTGTAATTCTTTTATTGTCATAATCATAAGAAACCTGTGCCTTAGCATCTTTCCCTAAGAGCGGATGCTGAAGTTCCATAAGATTCTCAAGAACACGAGTTGCTAAAACGTATGGAAGTGGTAAGCATTCGTCAGTTTCATCAGTTGCATAGCCATACATCATCCCTTGGTCTCCAGCACCTCCTGTATCAACACCTTGAGAAATATCATCACTTTGTAATCCGATAAGATTCGTCACAATGATATTATCCATTCCTAGTGGTTTAACGACATTTCGAACAACAGTTTTTAAATCAAATAAGGCTGTTGTTTTCATTTCACCAGCAACCACTATATGATTATCTTTGATAAGAGTTTCTACTGCAACCCTGCTATTCTTATCTTGTTCTAAACAAACTGTTAGAACTGCATCTGAAATCTGGTCACAAATTTTATCTGGATGGCCATTAGATACTTGTTCACTCGTAATAATCATTCTTTCCTCCACGCAAAAAGCCTCCCCATTTGGGTAAGGCTCTGTTTTTTTTATTTTGCTTTTCTACCTGCTTCATAGGCTTGTTCAAGCATTTCTTTCAATGCCCAAACGCTGATGTCATAAAAGTCAAGGCTGTCGCTATTTCTCGTTTCTAGCGTTTCAGCGCCAATTCTATTTCTTGCGATTTTTGTTAAAATATCCTCTTTCTTCATGATTTTATCCTCTTTCTTTTTTGTTGTAACCATATTACCTCTAAGAGCGGGATATATCCAGTCATTTGTGCATTATTTTAAAGATATTTTTAAACTTTTAAAGCTTTCAAAACCGCTTCTAGAATAGCTTCTTGTTCATCAGATTCTGGGTAGATATCCCATCCTCTGTCATAAGAAATGATAGTCTTTTCAGCAACCTCAACCTCTAATTTGAATACACATCCTAAATCAATACCTACATCTGATGGTTGGTCACTGACTTTTGCTATGTAATCAACTATTTGTTCGTGATAATGAATCTGACCTCTAGTCCACATGGTTATTCTCCTCTTGTTTTTCTAGGTGTATATTACCGTAGAACCATAATTTTATCCAGTGAAATTAGCAGATTTTTTATCTTTTTTGACATCTTAAGTATATCACAGTCATTTTTAAAAAGCAGTACCATCTTAGTAACAACTTAGTAACAGGGTAGTACCACCTTAGTAACACCCTAGTATCATTATCCATTTATACTCAAGGTTTTTCCTGCGAAACGGTAATATTCTTTTACTTGTTTTAAGGCTTTTTGTCTATATCGACTAACTGTCATTCTAGAAACATTATGCTTAGGTAGTAACTCATCCCATGTCAATCCAGCTAAGACTAAATCAACTACTACATCTCTCATAATTTCATCAACAGAAGAAACAGCAAGTTCAAAGAAATCGAGATCGGTTTTTAAATGACAGTACTTTTCAAACAATGACTCCTGATATTCTCTTTCCTCTGCTAAGAACTTATCATGAAAAGATAGAGCCATATTTTCTGTCCTAACATTAGTTTTACTCGTTTTAACACGTTCTTCATTTGTCTGTCTAGTAGCAAGAGAATAGAGAAAAGCATCTTCTGAAATGGGTTTATAGTTTTCAATCAAATTCTTCGCAATCGTTAAATCTCTTTTTGCATCTTGATAGTGTTGAAAATAGTAGTCTACTTTATCCATATCAACCTCCTACTTGTGCTTTTACTGCTTCAATCAAACGTGATTGTTGTGCGTCCTTGACAGTTAAAGCTTTTAGAATATCAGCATCAATTGTACCTTCCGTTACAATGTGCTGAATAATCACTGTGTTTGCTTGTTGACCTTGTCTCCAAAGTCGAGCATTAGTTTGTTGGTAAAGTTCAAGAGACCAAGTTAACCCAAACCACACTAAGTGATGACCTCCCTTTTGTAAATTTAAACCATGTCCTGCACTAGCTGGATGCAATAAACCAACAGTGATATTCCCTTTATTCCATTCATGAATATCAGTTTCACTTTTAAGAACTGTACTTTGAATCCTAAGTTTGTTCAATCGTTCTTGAATACGAAGTAAATCATGTTTGAACCAATAAGCGACCAGAACTGGTTCTCCATTTGCTGCTTCAATAATATCTTCAAGTGCATCAAGTTTTTGATCATGTAACTTGATAATTTTGTGATCGTCAGAATAAACTGCACCATTTGCCATTTGAACCAGTTTATTGGATAAGCTAGCAGCATTTGCTGCTGTTACTTCAATTTCGTTAGAATCAGAAATAACAGATTCCTTTTTAAACTCTTTATATCTTTTTGCTTCTGCTTTTGTGAGATGGACTGATTTTTTCGTTGAGATTAATGTTGGCATTTGTAGATAATCCATTGCTTTCATAGAAATTGTAATATCATCAATCTTGTCAAAGATTTGACACTCTGCATAGTCCATTGGAATATATTCATAAACGACATTTCCATTTCTGCGTCCCTCTCTAAAATAACGACTTCGATATTCTCCAATAAAACGTCCCAAACGGACACCACCATCAATGACTTTAAACTCCGCAAACAAATCCATCAATCCGTTGGAACTCGGTGTGCCTGTTAAACCTACCACTCGTTTCATGTAGGGGCGCATGGCCATAAAAGCTTTAAAACGTTTTGATTGCCATGATTTGAATGAACTTAATTCATCAATGACAATCATATCCCACTTGAAATGCGGATGACACTCTTCAACTAACCAAGGGAGATTTTCACGGTTGACGATGTAGATATCCGCATCTTTTTGGAGTGCTTCTTGTCGTTGTTTAGGAGTACCCACAATTCTTGAATATCTCAAATGAGACAGTTCTTGCCACTGCTCTATTTCATCACTCCATACTGTATTTGCGACTCTAAGCGGAGCAATTACCAAGACCTTTGAGACCTCATAGCGGTCAAACATTAGTTCGTTAATCGCTGACAAGGTGGTAGCTGTTTTTCCCATCCCCATGTCTAAAATGACTGCTGCATAAGGAGTTTTTATGATGAAGTCTTTAGTGACTTCTTGATAGTCATGCAGTTTCAATTTCATCCAATATTTCCTCAATATCTTTCTTATTATCTAAAACATAAACTCGAAATCCTAAATGTTCAAATAACTTATGCCGTGATACCTGCAAAGCTCTAGGATGTTGATTAGGTGCTTTTACTTCCACCAAACCAAACTTGCCATTGGGTAAGAATACCAATCGGTCAGGTACTCCTGAAAAGGAAGGTGATACCCACTTTGGACAGATACCACCACGCTTTAAAACCTCGCTTGCTAACTTTTGTTCAATCACTTTTTCTCTCATACTTGTCCTCTCATCAGATTTAAATGGTGGAGGTCTAATGAGGTCATTTCCTAAACTTTCCTTATATACTTTTTCTTAGTTAAATTTCCTATAGAGATAGTTTTAGAAAAGACCATCATTGACTTACACTAAACAAAGAAATGGAAGTCGTGGAACTTAATACATAAACTTTTTGACCATACTTCACAAATTATTTTTCACTGAATACTTCAACGACTTACACTCAAAAAATACTTGATTTAAAATCTAGTGGAGGTACACCCTCACTTGTGTAAGTCATTAGTTTAGAAAGTCATCGTCGTCAGCTTTTAACGATAACCCCATAATAAAATTCCCTTTATTAGTCCGTTTTCGTTCATAACCAGCTTGATTAAGTGCAGCATAGAAATCAGTTGTACTTCGTGTGTATTCTAAATTTTGAAGGCAATATGCACGATACTTACTGTACAATTCTCCTGATTTCTCACTTAATGTTTCTCCCACGATACAACTTTCATTGATGAAATGCCCCAACCAGTCATTAGCTTCACGGTAGGATTTGACAGAATTTGTTACTGCTTTTGGAACTGATGTTTTAAAATTTGCTTTGATGGCTTTTTCCGCTCCTTCAATAATCCACGATAAAATTGCTGGCCCAGCGTTATCGTACAGATAATCCGCAAAATTCTTGATATCTGAACGACCACTAATTTTGGCATTAAATGGAATAACAACCAAACGTCGCCAAGTTCCATCATCGTTCGCTCCAACTTTTGGTAAATGATTCGTATAAAGTACCAGCGTATGAGATGGAACAAAATGGAATGGATCCTTATACTTCTTTTCTGCTTGAATTTCGTCAGTTGAGGTAATTTGCTTCACCACTGCAGTATTCAATCTCATTCCTTCTGCCATTTCAGAAGCAATAACAAGACGTTTCCCTTTTAACTCAGCAAGTTCTGGACTCACATTTCGTTTATTATTCATGGTTAAAGCATCTGCAGATAATTTGCCAGAATAGCTTCCGAGTACCCTTGCAATTGTATTCCAAAAGGTTGATTTCCCATTTGCTCCTCCGCCATAAGCGATAATCATATGTTCTTGATAGACTTTTCCGATTGCTGTCATACCGATGATTTCCTGTACATAATCAATCAACTCTTGGTCATTACAGAAAAAAGTAGCTAAGGTTTCCTTCCATAATCCCAAGCCTTCATCACCTGGAGAAACAGTGGTTATCTTAGTGATGTAGTCTTTTGGGTCATGTTCATGGTAATCCCTAAGTCCATTTCTTAAGTTGTAGGTAGCGTTAGGAGTATTGAGCAACATATCGTCCTTATCAAGTTCTGATAAATCAATGGCTAGCATTGGTTTTGCAGTATTATGAGTTGCAGTAATATAACGATAATCTCTTCGCTTCATAACAAACTGATAATAAGCTTTTGAGGAAAGATAAATAGAATGAAGTTTTTGTTGAATCGGTGTTTCAATCACTTTAGCAAGAGCTTTACCACCTTCACGAACTACTGATTCATCAATTCCGGAGTTGACTAACTCTATAACGGACTTTTCGTATTGTTCAAGAGCATCTGCTAGTTGAAAGTCCATAAACTCAAGAACCTTTCCTATGGCCAATTGTTTATCTTCTTTCCAATACTGACCATTAAAAGTTAAATAGTCTGTCGCATTTGTATAAGCTAACACATCACCATACTCTCTAGCTAATACTCCAGCTTCTCCGATATCAGAAAAATCATCCGGTTTTAAAGAAGGCCGATTAAAGGTATCTGGCGAAACATAATCATCTGAATCTTTAATAGTCTTATTGTAAAATCGAACTGCGCTTCCCCAGATTGTGTCTAGTTCAGATTTCTCTAATGGCGGTTCACATCTAGATGACTGCTCATCAAAACCACTTCTTGCTTCTTGTGTAACTCCTAATCTTTTAAGAATTTTAGCCGCAAAAACTGACATGGTTGAATTTCGACTTCCCTCAGCGATAGGTCCTTTAGGTGGTCTATAAAAGTCAGCATCAAAATCTTCTTCTAGCTCTATAGAATTAAGTTGAAGTAAACCTTCGTCGATAGTCATCCAGGAATCATTCCATATGACTTTTGCATTCGGATTGCCAAAGAAGAACCTTGCTGCATCTTTTGCATTATCATCAAAAAATTGATACCTATTCGTGAGTTCTTCTTTCATAGCTACATAAGCTTCCCTATCGTTTGTTTCTTTAATTGGGAAATAAATATGAAACTTTGGACGTGCTATCATTGCACCCTTAGACAACATATGATTTCGGCTAGTAACCAAAGCAAAGTCATAATCAATAAAAATTTCTTTAATGTTCTCTTCTGTAATCCACTCGTTAGGATTATTTGTCTTATCATTATCAATATCCATGACAATAACATCTGATTTTATAAAATTTGAGTTTGAGCGAGTATGATTGGTAAACTCTGCACCTACATGATCGTATTGAACTGCATTCAATAATGATTTATCATCTGTTATTCTGACTTTATTGGGATATACAGTACTTGTTTGGATACCTGTCTTTCCAGAATGACATAACGAAAATTGCATCCGCAACTCCTCCTTAATCTGCTAAAAAATCAAGAGCATATTTCTCTTTCTATTTTTATAGGTAAAATTTGCATGCTATTTTCCGGTTCAGTAGAAATTTATTTCAAAAAAAAATACTCTTCCTTATATGTCAAAGGGAGAGTTTTCTTTGTTTTAAATTTTTAATTATTTTTTGGCGAAACCGGAATTCAATGATTTCTTTTTACCTATACAGGTGTAAGAATTAGAAATCGAATAAAGAAATATTTTATGAAATCCGGAAATTCTAAATTGATTCTTACCTATAAAGATAGGAGGATGTGAAATGATAAAAGAACAATTGATTGAACACGATGAACAATTAGTAGATACACTAACTGCCATCAGTGTTATCTCAAAACAACTAGCTAAAAAAATTAAAGAGGACGAACAATATGAGCAAAATGAAACAACTGAATGACTTATTAAATGAAATGAAGGAATCAGCAAAGTACCAATTAAGAATTATAGAGGAGTTTCAAGAACTACTGTCTGAAGAAAACACTTCTTCAAGTCACGAAAAAGTTATGGAAGAACCAAGACATGTTACTCTTGAAGAATTACGTGGTGTACTTGCTACAAAAGCAAGTGAAGGATTTAAAGATGAGATTCGAGCTTTGTTAAAAACTTATGGTGCTGATTCACTTTCAAAATTAGATCCTAAAAACTACTCAGCTTTAATGGAAGAGGCTGGAGGTATTGGTATTGACTAATCATGCTGTATTATCCGCTTCTGCTTCTCATCGATGGCTAAATTGTCCACCATCAGTAAGATTAACCGAAAAACTAGAAGATAAAGTATCAACGTATGCTTTGGAAGGAACAGACGCCCATGAGTTGTGTGCCTATTTAGTTGAAACTGCACTTGGACGTAAGGCGCGTGATCCTACTGAAAACTTAACTTTCTATAATGAGGAAATGCAACATTGCGCAGAAGAATATCGGAACTATGTAGTTGAACAGATAGAAATTGCAAAAACATATTCTAGAGATCCAACCGTTCTTATTGAACAGAGACTAGATTTCTCAAAATGGGTTCCAGAAGGTTTTGGCACAGGAGACTGTATTATTGTGGCTGATGGTTTGCTACAAATCATCGATTATAAACACGGTCTCGGTGTACTGGTTGATGCTGACCATAACCCCCAAATGATGTGCTATGCTCTAGGTGCTTTGGAAATGTTTGAAGGCTTATACAGTTTTGATAAAGTGACAATGACTATTTTCCAACCACGAAAGCACAATGTTTCAACGTTTGAAATGGACAAAGAAAAACTACTTCACTGGGCTGAAACTGAACTATCTCCTAAAGCTGAACTAGCTTTCAGAGGTGAAGGAGAAATGAAATCAGGAAAACACTGCCAGTTCTGCAAAATAAAAAGTATCTGTCGCAAACGTGCAGAAGATAATCTAGAACTTGCCAAGATGGAATTTGCTGATCCTTCTACTCTCAGTAATAAAGATATATCGGAGATTTTACCCAAAATTGAACTATTGATAACATGGGCTAACGATGTTAAAAATCATGCTTTAAATCTAGCTACAAATGGCCATACAATCCCAGGTTACAAGCTAGTTGAAGGACGTTCTATTCGAAAATTCTCAGATGAAAATAAAGTAATTCAAACAGTAACTGCTGCAGGATTTGACCCCTACGAAAAGAAACTACTGAACATTACTGGGATGACTAAACTGCTTGGAAAACAGGCCTTTAATGAGCTTCTTGGTAATCTAATTATAAAACCAAATGGAAAACCTACACTCGTTCCAATTGATGATAATCGTCAAGAAATGAACCTAGCAAAAACAGATTTTACAGAGGACTAAACTTATGACAACAAAAGTTATTACAGGTAAAGATACACGTTTTAGTTATTTAAACGCAAATGAACCCAAAGCTATTAATGGCGGTAAACCAAAGTATAGCGTGTCACTCATCATTTCAAAAAATGATGTTCAAACTATTGATAAAATTAAAGCAGCAATTGAACAAGCCTATAAAGAAGGTGAATCTAAACTAAAAGGGAACGGAAAATCTGTTCCATCATTAGAAGTATTGAAAACACCACTACGAGATGGCGACCTGGAACGTCCTGATGATGAAGCCTATCGCAATGCCTACTTCGTGAATGCGAACTCTCCACATAAGCCTGGAATTGTTGATGCTAACCGTCAAGAAATTATTGATACTTCAGAGTTATATTCCGGTATCTATGGACGTGCCAGCATCTCCTTCTATGCTTTCAATTCAAACGGAAATAAGGGAATTGCTTGCGGTCTTAATAACCTGCAAAAATTGCGTGATGGTGAGCCTCTGGGAGGTCGTACAAGTGCTGAAGATGACTTCGCTACAGACGATGATGATTTCTTAAACTAAGAAAGGAGATATGAAAGATGATTTTTTCAATTTTTATGACTATCTTAATGGCAGTTTGGCTATTCACTGGATTATATGCTGCATTTATGACAATTCGAGATGATATCCGATCAGAAAAAGAGAGAAAACAAAAAATGGTGAATACAAATGACAATAATTGAATTTCTATGGACTGTTGCATCTTGTCTCACAATCGCTTTACTCTGCCATCTTTTATATGTTAGTATTCGCAATGACATCAGATATGAGAGAGAACGATTCTTTAGTCGCAGAAATAAACACTAAAACATGGTGGCAGTTCTTCCTGCCACCTTTTTATGAAAGGATGAATTATGCAAATTAAAGAACTATCAGTAGACATAGAAACTTATTGTGATGTAGACCTACGGAAAACTGGAGTCTATCGATATGCGGAAGATGAATCTTTTGAAATCCTTCTTCTAGCAGTATCTATCAATAATGCTCCTGTAATTGTTTATGATCTGACTAAGGATAAACTTCCAAATCTCATCCTACAAGCCTTGCTTGATGATTCAGTCATTAAATGGGCTTTTAACGCAACATTCGAGCGCATTTGCCTGTCTAATTGGATTAAGAAACATTACCCTACCTTACTTAATGAGAATTTTTTATCCCCAAAATCTTGGCGATGTAGCATGATTTGGTCTGCTTACTTGGGATTGCCCTTGTCACTTGAAGGTGTAGGTACGGTTCTTAAACTTCGTGAACAAAAACTAAAAGTTGGGAGTGAATTAATTCGCTACTTCTGCCTTCCTTGTAAACCCACAAAAGTAAATGGTGGTCGAACACGTAATTATGAAAATCACGCGCCAGAGAAATGGAAAAGTTTCATCGAGTATAATAAACGAGATGTAGAAGTTGAACTAGCAATCAAAAAAAGGTTGCAAAACTTCCCAGTTCCTGAATTTGTATGGGATGAGTACCACCTTGATCAGAATATCAATGACTATGGTATTGGAGTTGATGTTGACTTTGTCCAGTCAGCTATCAAAATTGATTCAGAGAGTAAAGCAAAAATCCAAGAAGAATTAAAAGCTTTAACAGGTCTTGAAAATCCCAACTCCGTTCTACAGATGATTAGTTGGTTACGTGAGCACAATATAGAAACAGATTCACTAGATAAAAAGACTGTAAATAACCTTTTACATAAAGTTGATGAAAAAACTGCAAGGGTTCTAAAATTACGTCAGCAAGCTGCAAAATCAAGTGTATCCAAATATCAGGCAATGATGAATTGTGTTTGTAAAGATGGACGTGTAAGAGGAATGTTCCAATTCTATGGAGCAAATCGAACTGGGAGATGGGCTGGACGATTAGTGCAACTTCAAAATCTACCACAAAACCACTTAAATGACTTAAATGAAGCACGATTACTCTTTACAACTGGAGATAGTGATACTGTAGAACTCCTCTACGATGTTCAAGATGCACTTTCACAGCTTATTCGAACATCTTTTATTCCTAGTAAGAAAAAGAAATTTATCGTTTGTGACTTTTCTGCTATTGAAGCTCGTGTTCTATCCCATCTTGCAGGTGAAACGTGGAGAACTAAAGTTTTTAATAAAGGAGAGGATATTTACTGCGCCAGTGCCAGTAAAATGTTCCACGTTCCTGTAGTGAAACATGGAGTTAATGCACACTTACGTCAAAAGGGAAAGATTGCAGAGCTAGCGCTAGGCTATGGTGGTTCTGTAGGTGCTCTTAAAGCAATGGGAGCTATTGAAATGGGATTAGCTGAAGAAGAACTACAACCTCTTGTTGATTCATGGCGAACAGCCAATCCTAACATTGTCCTTTTATGGTGGGATATCGATAAGGCCGTCAAGACTGCTATCAAGGAACAAACCAAAACGGAAAGTCATGGAATTCTATTCAGTTTTGAAAAAGGAATGTTATTTATTACTCTTCCCTCTGGGCGGAGATTAGCTTATGTGAAGCCAAGAATTGGGGAGAATCAATTCGGAGGAGAATCAGTAACGTATGAGGGAACCGGTTCTGCAAAACGATGGGAAAGATTAGAAAGTTATGGTCCAAAGTTTGTAGAAAACATCGTTCAAGGAATTAGTCGAGATATACTAGCCCATTCGATAAAACAACTAAAAGACAAGAAAATCGTTGGCCATATTCACGATGAGCTTATCATCGAGTGCTTGCCAAAGCAAAATCTAGATGAAATATCTAATCAAATGTCCATTTCTCCAATCTGGATGAGAGACATCAATCTACGAGCTGAAGGGTATGAATGTTACTTCTATCAAAAAGACTAAAGAAAAATCCGCATCCTTAATAGGATAGCGGACTTCTTTTATTATTGGTTTAATTCTCTGTAGACCTCTTTGGCCATTGCTTGAGCTTTCTTAATAGCTTCATAACCTTGAGACTTTTTCATTCCAAGTGTAGAGATAATATCTTGTTTTGCGATATCCATATTCTCATAAATAAGTCTTAGGATTTGACCATATTTCTTATTCCGACGTTCTACTTCTTCTATCAGTTCACGAATTGTTTCTAACATCATAATAATCTCTTCGTGAGAGTCTACTCCAGTAGGATCGAAACCTACTTCTTCGTTATTAGACATTTTATCCAATATTTCATCCAAAGATAAGTCATTACCTTTCGTAAAACGATTAAGATACTCGTTAACATCCATATTGAAGATTTTAATGACATTGTCAAAGTCCTCAATAAAGACTGGTACAAAACCTACAAGTACAGCTTTCCCATAAAACTTAAATGTTTTTAAGTTTTTAGGGTTAATATCTTTGCTCTGTCTCATCTCTTTATCTCTAATGACGAAAGGAGCGAGAACTTGATTAAGTTCACAAGGTACATCGTTATATGACTTTTCATTTTCATATCTTGAAGGGTTATACTTTGATTGACGTTTGTTTTCTTGAATTGTCATTGTTTGACTGACTTTCTGTTAATACCGAAAGCAGTTTTGACAATTCAATATGCATTAAATATATTATTGACCGCATAGTACTTTCCTCTATGTATCGGTCAGCCAATTTCACAAGCTGAAATAGTTCCCTACTAAATCTACATCTGAAATTATGGTCATCGTCATGACTCCGTTTTTCTAGTAGGTATAATCTATAATCTAAGTATAGTACCTTTTAACGAAACTCAACAGAGCAAAGAATGAGTGATTAAAGGATCGCTAATCCTATTGAATTCGCTATTTTCATGATCCTAAAATATGTATTTTCTCTAAAATTGTTGATTTAAAGGCAAAAAAAGACCGCTCAAAAATTGAGCGGTTAGTTAAGAATTATTTTCCTAGAAATTCAGGTAAACCAAGACTTTTTGCTTTTTCGTTACATTCTAAAGCTCCTAAATGATAATACGTCCTAAGTACCATTTTATAGCCACTATGATAAAGCACATCATCCCTAAAATCAGCGCCACTTTTATCAATTAAATCAAAGCTTAAATCAGGATATAGTTTCATTCCTAGTGCTATAGACATTAATTTTTCTAGATTATGAGCAGCATCTGGTTTGGTTTCCAATCTCCTAATTGTAGAGACACTTACTTGACTAGCTTCTTCTAAATCCTCCTGTGTTATATTTTTTCTTTCTCTATGAAAAACTAAAGTCTTTGAAAATGAACGAGGAAGAGAATCCATCAAATCATGTAATTCTTGAAATATATGTCCGTCTTTCACTTCGACATTATTCCCAACGACATTGAGATAATCGGAGAAATCTACTTTTATGTCAGTGATTGCTTTCCCTCTATACATGATGTACTCATTAAAACTTGTGATTGAAATAGATTTGTGACGATCGCTACTATAACTTAAATCAAAAACAAGACAACACTCATCCATATGCTGATATGCATAATCTGTCATTTCATAAACACCAAATTCAATCATCGTCACATATTTAGAGTTATTTAAGCAGTAATGAGAATCAACATATACATATCTATTGCTATCCATTAATTCTCGAAAGTGTTTATTTTGCCAATTTAGAATACATGCATTAGCAAATGAAATTGTAAAACTTTGATTTGAAGCCATAGCCCTGAGTTCACAAGAATAGCTTCGGAGATATTTATCTCCTACAAAATTATAGATTCCCTCAAACTCATTATAACCTAATTGTTGAAGGCGAATCTTAGCTGCTAGCCTTGATACTTGGAAAAATTCAGCTAAGTCATCAATAATCTGCTCGAACATATTAATTCTTTGATCTGCAGTATATTTTAAGGAATAATCAGTAAAGAGTTCATTAACCTTCTGCTTAGTTGTTTTCTTAGGCATTAATAAACGAGGGGCAATACTATTAGCATGCCACTCCATCCAATCATCCTGAGTCCAGTTATTTGAATCGATATTTGGATTATCAACAAAGGTCGCCTTACTTCCAACTTCAGTTATCATTCTGCATTCTTGATAATTCCTATGTAGTAACCAATGGACAATTTCATGGACTACAGTATTATTATAACTCCCTTGATTACGAAAATCTTTTATACTAGGATCAACAACAATGGTACCTTTAGAAACTTCAAGTGGTTGAGGCATATTCTGCTCATCAAATATTTCAATAGTAGTTGTTTTAAATACAATCTCTCCAAAAATAGACTGATCAGGGGATACTTTAGCCTCAACTATTTCAACTCCAACAGAGTCCAAAAACGAAGGAATATCCAAAGGTCTCGGACTTTCAAGTGCTTCAGGTTGATAATCAGTCAAAATTAAGTTTGAAATTCTATCTAAACCTTTTGAATTTATGATAGGTACAAAATCGGTGGTAAATTCGGATTCTGGAATTTGATCATCATCAGTTAAGGTCACCCCTTCAACCCTAAATTCTTTAAACCCATCTTCTAAACGGTATGATACAGAAATTGTAATCCAAATCTCACCATCACCCGATTCGTATCCATATCGATTCCTACCTTTTGTCTCAACTGAAGCCACAACCTGAAGATAGGATTTTAGTTTATGGCCCAATCGGTGTGTTGATAAAATTCGTCTAACCTCAAAATCATCTAGTGATATGAAATTGATGTCGTCTAAATTGCACTTTGAAACTTTAATTTGACTATGGTTACGACCAATAAATCTCTCGACAGATGAAAAAATTTCATTATAAAATGTCTTTGCAATGACTTTTTCAATTTTTTGTACCATAGAAATACCTCACAGATTTTATAGTTCAATTATACCACTTTAGAAAAGATTTTTTTCTGTTTTATGGTCACATAAAAAGCTGATAGAGTCAAATCTACCAGCGTTATTCTTTTATGTCATTTATTACTAATTCTACTGTTTTTACAAAGAACTCAACAGACTTTATAAAATCTTCTCCACTTCTATCTGCTATATTTATAAAACAGGCTGTAATAACAGATGGATTAAAAATTTCAGGATCCAAATGGAGCTCGTCTGGTCTTCTCCTATAAAAAGAAGGGTACAGTAATAACATTTTTTTACTACTTAATAATTTAGCATATGTGATTACCTGATAAACATCTGCATTTTTATAAGTACTATATGCCTTATTCTTTACATCTAATACAGCGTATGCTGTTGGACGAAAATCATGCTGAGGGTCTTCATGAATAAACTTATATACTATATCAGGTAAGTATTCTCGTCTGTCTATTTTAGATCCTTGACTAATTACATCTGCATAACTTTTTGAATCACTCCATGTAGAAAACTCACGTTCTGATGGAATATCCTTAAGAATCTTAGCTACAAAGTCTTCAAAAAGTCTATCAAAATTAATTAAAAAGCTTTCTGTCCCTAGTGTATTCCCCATGTCCTCATAGTCAAGATCATCAATAATCATAGATGCATACACAAGAGTCTGCCGATATCTAGCAGTATTTGAATTGAAATTTATTAATTCTAAAACTTCTGATCCTTTTTGAATATTATAATCAACACCATCAAAATACATCAATAACTTTGATGCAATAGAAGAATAAGTCCGAACATGTTTTAATTTATATAGAGCAGTTGCAATCAATTGATTATATAAATTATCCATTGACAAGTGAGAAACAGTAGATACAACCTGTTTCTTTTTGTTTAATAATTTTCTTTTGTAAGTTTTTACAAAATCAGCTTTTCCACGAATGGATCGCATATTAATTGAAGTTTTTTGATAGAGTTGAATTAGACCAGTTTGTATATTTCTTTGTAAGGAGTCGAAAAATAAACTAGCAATATCAACATCATCACAAGAACTACCTACATCCAAAACTCCAAAAGAATCCGTAGATTTATAGCTATATACATAGAGATACATCCTAAAAATATGTTCAAAACCTATCTCCTTATATTTTGGTGACAAATTGATTCTGCGTATCGGAGTGACAATATAACCGACATAAGATTTACTAATAGGTAAAATCTGTTTTAACTTGTCTTCCGTCTTCCAAACAATGTTGTATTTTTTTACAAACTTTTCAAAATAATCGACCTCGCCATCGAATATAGTGATAAGATTTTGGCTACCTGTATCAAATATATCCATATCTACACCGATTCCAGACTAAATTCTGCTTTAAAAGCATCTGAAAAATCTTCTAAATCTAGCAATCCATCAGCCAATGACTCACCGATAATTGCATTAATTGCATTGGCATCATTGAAACTATATTCTTTTAGAGTTGGTAATATAACAAAATTAAATTGATTCTTAAAACTTTCCATATCCCAAGATTTTTCAGGATTATTAGGAATAAAATAAGACTGTCCCAATAATAACTCCGAATCTCCAAGAGTCTCTATAATTCTCTGATTTATAATTTTTAATATATTGCCGACATCAAACCCATCAAAAACTATTTTTTCAGATAAAAACTCATAATTAGGAAATAAATTAACAAATGCAAAGCGACGTCTAATAGCCAAATCTAAAAAAGCAATGTTTCTGTCACTGGTATTCATCGTACCAACAATATATAAATTTTCAGGGATAGAAAACTCTTTTACTCCATCGATTTCTTTTGTTAAGCGAACTTTATAACCACGATCCAATGTCAGAATAGTCTCACCAAAAATTTCTGCTATGTTGCCTCGGTTTAATTCATCAATAATAAACAAATATTTTTTTGTAGGATCATTAGTTTGCTTAATATCTTCAATAAACTCTAAAAATACCCCCTTCTTTGTTTTAATTACTGTTGTACCATTTTCTTCTGATAATGTTTCAGAGCCAATAAAATCCTCATAAGAATAGTTAGCATGAAACTGAACCATTTCTACTTTTTCAAATTCTTTACTCGATTGCAATATCGTAGTATAGCGAGATTTACCTGTTCCAGGAACCCCCGTCAATACAATCTGCTTCTTACTTTCTAAAATAGAAATAATATCTGAATGTGAAGGATTCTCACCATTTAATTCCAAATATTGACGAGTAATTGCAGATGAGATTTCATGATTATGAACCACAACATCAGATACGTCAACTTCCGGTTGCTTATCGGCAGAAGCTGGAAATTCAAACTCACTTCGTAATTCTGTACCAGAAATAGAACTAGTTGAGGGTTTAATTCTATTAAAACTTAAATCATCTTCAAACAACCAAAGAAAATCCCGTTTAGTTATTCGTAGAAATTTTCGTATAGTTTTTTCTATGACACGAGTGAACTGTTTCTCAGTAGGCTCATTTTCAAAATCAAACTCAGTAAAACGAAATAACCATGCAGATAAGTGTTTTAGTGAAATTTTTTTATCAAGTAAGTACGTCTCTTTAACTACATCCTGATAATTTCGCTTTAATTTAAGAAAATTCTCATCATCCTCGTATAAAGGTAAAGTGAGATTTTTCTTTTGGATTGTATCCTTTACACGACCGACTATTCCATCAAACTCTGTACCCGGTTGGTAAAACTTTAAACTTGAAAACTTGTTAGGAAAAAGGACGCATCTCTTTTTAGGAATTTCAGTAGAATCAAATAAACCACCAAGCATCCATATTGTGTCAAGGTAATCTTTTTTCTGGGTTTCTGAAAGATTACTTGTCATAAATGTTACTGGATAAGTCATTGATATTCCTGCACGTTTTGCCATCAGAAAAAGAAATAAATTATCATCAGAATCAAGTCCTAATTCTTTAAAATAGTTAATAGATTCTTTTACATCATCTTTAGAAATATAATATTTCATTCCAAAGCCTCCATCAATATCCTGCTTTTTTTAATTGTTCTACTATTGATTGTCCTATTACCTCAGCAAGCTTAGGAGGAACCGCATTCCCTATAATCTTATACTTAGAAGCAATAGAGTCTCCTACAAAAATATATGAATCTGGGAATGATTGAATTCTAGCAATCTCACGAACAGAATACCTTCTATCTTCTGTTGGATGTAGAATACCACTATTCTCAGGTGTTGCTGCAGCTGTAATTGTCCCGTTAATCTCATGTCTAGCAAAGCGTCTATAAAAATTAGGTGAATGATATCTTTTCATATTATCCCTAATACGTTTCAATCTATCAGGTAACTCATCATATGGAACATTTTTCCAAGAACCACCTTCAGGAATAAATTTTACTATTTTTTTACTTTGTGGAGACAGTTCCCAAACCTCTTCCTGATTCGGGAGATTATCAACATCCTTAATAGCCTCACCTACTGTCAATTTATCATATTGGTAGGGAAGGGGTTCTGGAAATTGATATTCAATTTCTAAATCTTTTCTAATTGCTACTATAATGACTCGGAACCTATTCTGAGGTACCCCATAATCACTAGATTTCAACAGTTGGTAATTAACTTTATATCCTGGGCCAGTATTTTCTAACAAATAAACAATGGTATCAATAAGCTTTGAACCATCTTTATTCTTCATAGATAATAGACCTCTAACATTCTCCATTACAACAACTTTTGGATGTTTAGCATCAATCACTTTAAGAATTTCTAAGTATAAATTTCCTCTATCATCCTCAGTACCAAGTCTATTCCCAGCATTTGAAAATGGCTGACACGGAAATCCTCCAACAACAACATCTGCATTTGGTAATGAGTCTATATCTAGTTTTGTAATATCACCTTCATGAATTTCACCGATATTAAATCGATAATTTTCAATTGCTGGTTTCAGAATATCATTGGCAAAAACAATGTTAAACCCAGCTTGAATTAACCCTAGATCTAAACCACCTGCACCGCTAAAAAGAGATATTGTATTTAATGATGTTTTTAACTCGTCAGAATTATTTCCGATATCAGCTTCATCAAATAAAGAGAGCGATTGTACATTTTGCATTTCTTCTTATATCCTCTATACTCTAAACATTGAATTTTTAATCAATACTATTATATCACATTCAGGTTTCTAAATTAAGCCCCTTTATTACTTACATAGTTCTTGAGTATATGATTTTTAATGAACTAAAGTTGTTTTATACAACAACTTTTAGGTGTAGTATACCATGTTTTCTAAAATTGATCTAAAGAAAAGAAGACTTAAGAAAGGTTAGTCTCAGATGTAAATTGAAGAACCACTCGGTATTAATAAATCTTCCTATAGTAGTTTCGAATGTGAACATGCCAAAAACTAGAAGAACTAGTCAATATCCTTGATATTGCTGAGGCCTAATTTGAATCAGAGTACAACATTGTTAACAACTTTCTTAACAGATGACATCATGCTTACCATGGCTAAATCTATGAAGAACTACTTCAAATTAAATAAAGAAAATGCCAAAGATAATCGTGATCACTACTTCATTTTTAATATTGAAACTGTGAAAGAAAGTAAGTTGACTAGGAAGTTCTCCTATCAGAAAACTGTTACAAATATAAATCAAGGAGCAAAAAACTGATTTGCTCCTTTTTTATATCCAGAAATTTAATTCTCGCCTTCTTAAACAGCATCAGAACGATATATTGTTTTTTGAAGATTTAGATAATCCATCAAGTTAATAACTTTATTATTTTCTGCCACTTCTGAAATAGTATCAGTCTCAAATCCATTTGCTTGAGCAAATAGAATTGTATAATCATATACAAGATCAAACAACTCATCTATTTCAGAATTTAGTTTCAAAGAAAGTAGTTCTTTTTGATTATCCTGTATAAATTTTAAGAAATTATCAACCTCTTCTTCACTTACTTCTCCTTTTTGTGCTAATTGAATGAAATGAACTAGCTTTTCTATAAGTTTCTTTACAATCTTCTTATATCTATTTGAAGTAAATGCATAATAACCAACACCACCAACAGCTAGAACAGTTGCACCAATAGCTGTTACTAGCACATATTTATTTTTTGCAAGGCTTTTAACGACCTGTTGAGCTGGTTCTCCTGCCTTTACTTCTTTTAGATGCTTTACTATATGGCCGGATGAATTTCTGATTATTGAACCATAACGTTTATAAATTCCAGAGTCTAATCCTTTCTGAATATTCAATGGAATTTCTATAGTAACTTGATTTAATGACATAATTATAACTTACCTCTTAATTCTATCGTTCTAGTTTATTCAAAAATAAAATCAGCAATTCGTTTAGCAGCTTTTTCTGTTGCCACTTCAATGTCAGTTTTAGTCCAAGTGTCATTTACATAATTAACAAGAGATTTAGCTATTGGGAACTTACTACCTATATATCCATGACCACTTGTGATTGTATTCTCTCTTTTTGTTCTAAACCAAGCATCTCCAATTCCACGATTAATTTCGGATTCAAGGAGAATCTTATTACCAAGCTTCTCAGCATAATCTCTAAATTCTTCCTGGCTTTCTAGTCCAGCATCTGACATAATATTTTCTCTATTCAAACCACTTTGAGGCATAATGTGTTCAATATCAATATTTCCATCTAAATTAAAGTCCATACCTTTTTCCAATGAAAATAGGAATTCATTTACATAAAGAATAGAATTTGAAACACCACTTTCAGTCAAAGTTTGTTTAACATCTTCATAAACAAAATTAGTATGAATATGGTTCTTTATTTTTGAAATAAGTTCGTTGATTGAGATTGAATCGACTTGACTGTACATCAGATTAATTTCTTCTAGGAAGCCTTTAAAAAGTTTATGGCTATATGAGAGTTCAGATAATTCAATCAAAACTCCAAGTCTAAGTAAGTATTCCAGATATGTGTTGTCTTGTCTGAAAAATAAATAACTACTAACAAAAGGTCGTAAATTACCGTTTAATTTGTTTATCAATTGACCATTGATAGTATCAGATACTCGTTCAAAATTGTTTATGATTGTATTTAGTTCAGAAGTAAACAGAATATCTTCATTTAATAGATGCTTATTTTTTGAGAAAAAGGCTCTTATACCAGGATTTCTTCGATCTGCACTGTTTTGTTCTGATAGTTTTACGAAAATATAGTGAGTAATTAACGCATTTAAGTCTAATCTAGATGAATCTGTACGTTGTACAATCTCTTGCCAATTTTTTTCGAAGTTTTTCCTATCTGATGCGTTTGCTGTGGTCTTAGATACGATTACTTCAATTGGGGTCAATGGAACACCAGTCCCATTTAAAGAATTGAAAATATTTATAGCCTGATCAGTATTATAACTTGTAATAGTAATCACTTGGCAATTATCAATAAAGTGGTTAGCAAAATTGATAAGAGTAAAAACATTCAATTCGTTACACATATTGTAAAAATATCTAAAGTTTTTATAGAAGTTAGTATAGCGGTTGTCTTTCTGGCGACGATAGATTTGGTGAACTCTATCTTTAATAGATATAAAATCTTTACCTAGCAAGATAGTAGTCATCTCACTAGCATATTTTTCTGAAATCGAATGATTTAGATACTTTATTCTATCATCGCTAGGATAATACAGTCCATCAACGAAATCATCTTTTTCGTCATCTGAAACATTGAAAAGCATTGTGACAATCTGCTCTTTAAGACCATTAAGACGTTTCACTAATCTGCGTGCATCAGTATCTAGAGTCGGTTGAAGTTCAAGCTCCTTATCAATCTTCAATAAGATTGCCTTAAGAAGTAACATAAATGTCGTTGTTCTTTGCTGGCCATCAATCAAGGTTACTTCGTGCTCTTCTCCAGATTCTTGAGCAATGAGAACAGCTCCAAAGAAATAATTGTCTTGAGAACTATCATCGAAATTTTCCATATGAAGATTAATATCTTCAATGAGTTGTTCACATTGTGGTACTTGCCAAGCATAAGGTCTCTGATAGGTAGGAATATAAAATTCTGATTTTTCAAAATAAGATTTTATTGTTTGTAAAGCCGGTTGAATATCGTTTCTCATTCAGATTCTCCAATAATTTTTTCTTATGATATTATATCACGAAAACGCTAACATTTAAACTCTAAGTATATCCGAACCATCTAACTTCTACTTATCTCCCTGGATCAAACCTTGTTTGAGTTTCATTAATAGGGGGATACGTTTATTCCCGTTAACGCCTAGTCTATGGTAACAACTCCGTACCCCCTATGGTTTATGGAAATAGATTGACAGCCTATCAGACTATCACATCAAGATACTCAACTTGTATTCTCACTCTGATACTTCCCCACCTCAATACAAAAAGCCTTGCAATCAAGGCTTTTGATTATCCCTTTCGTTACAAGGTTTCTAGGCTTTTACCAGCAAAGCTACACACTCGGCGGTTCGCTGTTGCCGTATCGTTTCGTCGTAAACTCCTTACTCTACGACAGCTATCCCATGGGCAGAACATCTGCTTCTACTTCGCTGATGCCTCAGCTCGTACAAGCAGTGATACTGCCTCAACATGTGGTGCTAGTAAACTTCTATAATATATAATGAAAATGATAGAGTATTTTATAAAATTATACTATAAACCGAAAGAGAATTACACACTCAACTCAAACAACTTATAAAACTCACCTCTCCTATCCATCAAGTCACAAAAAGACCCATCTTCAACAATAACGCCATCTTTCATAAAGAGAATTCTATCGTATTTTTTCAAAATAAGCTCATTCAACTTATGTGTAACAACAAGAGCTGTTAAATCTTGAATTTTCAAAATTGAATTTTCAATTTCAGTAGTAACTTTATTATCCAAAGATGAAGTAGCCTCATCTAATAATAAGATTGGTGTTTTACGAATTAAGGCACGTGCAATGCTAAGTCTCTGTTTTTGCCCACCGGATAAATTTGATCCACCCTCACCACATAAAGTTTGTAAACCTAATTCATTTCCTAAAATATAATTTTCTAACCCAGACTCCTGTACAGCTTGTTTTATCTCATCATCTGCGAAAGGTTGATTAAGTGTAATATTCGCACTTAAAGTATCATCAAAAATATAAACATCTTGTTGAACTACAGTTATTAAGTTATACAGACTCTCTGACGAAATATCCTGTAAATCTTGATTATCAATTGAAATATGCCCACTTGTTACATCGTAAAAACGCAGTAATAGATTGAGCAAAGTTGATTTCCCACTCCCTGAGATTCCTACAATTGCAATTTTTTCCCCTTTTTGAATCTTCAAAGATAAATGATTAAAAATTTTTTCTTCAGTATTAGGGTAAGAAAAGTCTATATTTGAAAAAGAAATAACATCATCGAATTATTCTTTCGTTTCACCAGTCTGAAGTTCGGTTACATCTTTTACATCAAATGCATCTAGTGTTGCCTGACCTTCACGGAATTTACTTATTCCCATACCAATTTCATTTAGTGGCATTACTACAAAATTGACTAGTTGAACAATAGCTGTTACACTTCCAATTGTGGTATGACCATCGAAGACAAGATACATTCCTCCACCAAAGGCTACTAAAAAAACAATCATCCCTGAAAGCTGAGAAATAACATTAGCAAAAACATCAAATTTCCCTTTTATAAAATTTATTTCATCAAATTTTTCACTTTCATTACTATAATCCTCACAGATAGCATCTTTCACATTAAAACTTTTAATAACCAGAAATCCTGCTAAAATATCTTTAACCTTAGCTAAATACTTCTGATCTGCAATCATAGCACTATTTTGTAAAGAGGCTGATTTTTGTCCAATAAATCCTGAAATCATCATCGGAATAATGCTAGCAATGATTACTAATAAGGTCAAAAACCAATTACCTATAAACATAGCTAGGAGTGAAAAAATCATTAAGGAAAGGTTTTTTGAAATATTAAAATACTGGTGTAGATAATCTTGCTCGATTTTCTCCATATTTTCGGTTAATACAGAAATAAACTTCACTGATTTTTCTTTAGAAAAGTCTCTATAATCCCTATCTAAAATAGATTGGAAAACCTTGTTTTTATAACTTGACATGATTTGCCTAACAAGTTTATTTCTCAATCGAAGAGATATGAAATTAAGACCAGCATAGACGAAAATAACAGCAGCGCCAAGTAATACAGCTTCAGTCAGTGCTTTTCTATTTTGGGACAGTCCACTATCAATAATACCTTTAATAGAATAAGCAAAAGCAATATTAGTTAAAGGGACCAGTATATTAAATATCATGAAAGCATAAAAAGCCTTCTGATGATTCTTTATCAATTGTTTCATCCTTAATCTACCTCATAATTCTTAATTTCATTTAGAAAATGTGACATAAAATATTCTTCTAAGTCAATATTCTCTCTCCTAATCTCTTTCATAGAGACCTGTTCTACAATTTCCCCATTTTTGATAAAACCAATTTTATCTGCTATCTGTGAAATTTCCGATAATATATGACTCGATATTAGTATTGTAATTCCATGTTCCTTTGAAAGCGACAACAAAAGATTTCGAATTTCTTGAATTCCTATTGGATCTAAACCATTGATTGGCTCATCTAAAATCAACAATTTAGGTTTTGTTAGAAAAGCACGAGCTAAACCAAGCCTTTGCCTCATTCCTAACGAAAAATCTTTTACTTTTTTAGTCGTATTTTTTAATCCGACCATTCTTAAAGATCTTATTATATCTGATTCAGTAATATTTTTCCCCATATACTGAGCGTGAATTTCCAAAATTTCTTTTGCAGTGTAATTATCATAAAAAATTGGTGATTCAATAATACTTCCAATCTGACTTAGGATTTCTTCTCTGTGTTCTTGTAGATTTTTCCCAAAAATTTCAATACTACCTGATGTAATTGTTGATAAGGATAACATACATTTCATTAAAGTTGTTTTCCCTGCACCATTTGGTCCTAAAAAACCATAGATTTCTCCTTCAGCAATTTGAAGGTTGATACCACTTAAAATTTCTTCTTTATCAATTGTTTTAAAAACTTCTTTTATTTCAACAATATTTCTCATTTCTATCTCTCTTTCTATATCCAGCTTTAAATGCAAGAATTTTTCTTCCGGAGCATAAATACCAACTTATACAGTCTCTTTTTTTATAGAAATCATCAAGGAATTATCACATTCCTTCAATCAAATTCAGCTATGCTACTTGATACTAATATCTTGTCTTGAAATATTAGAAATTGAAAATGAAGTAATCATTAAACTTATGAAACTTGCAAATATCAAAAAGAATAAGTTATCAGCAATATTATTAGATAAACTTCCTGGACTTACATTTGAAAGTAATGCTGCTAAACCAAGTCCTGAAAGCATTGTTATAGCTGTTGAATGCTTAATCATACCTATAACAAAAGGTAATCCCCCCATTAATACTGTCCCAAACGAAATTCCAGCTAAGTTAATTAATTGATTAGCAACAGGGATATAACTAGATTCAGTGACAACAGCCATGAATCTAATGAATAATTGAATCACTAAATGTGCAGAAAAATGGGTAATAAATGCTATTAGAATGACTGAAACAATTTTTCCCCATAGTAACTTTATTTTAGAAATAGGGTAAGAAAACAACTGAAAAATTG